>Ga0208694_1000040_pt1 | contig 175473 bp, 151 predicted proteins | sample AD_UKC078_MetaG_FD_184442 | JGI IMG/M metagenome (GOLD analysis project Ga0208694, IMG submission 184442) | Active sludge microbial communities of municipal wastewater-treating anaerobic digesters from USA - AD_UKC078_MetaG (SPAdes) (version 2) | ecosystem: Engineered > Bioreactor > Anaerobic...
AGATCGAACGGACAAATGAAAAGACCACCGACGCGGCGCGCCGGTGGTCCCATAACTGGCAATCCAGGTGGTCCCATCACCCTGGCAGAATCAGGTCAAAACGGTCCCATGCTCGTGGCAGACGACAGCATCAGTAGGTACTTCGCGTGTTCGGTGTCAACATCGAATGTCCATGTAGTGGATCCCCTACAAAGGCGCGTTGAAGACGGGAATCATGGTTGTCGGCGGCGGCCTACCAGGTTCAGGAAGGTAAGCGACATGGCTGGAATCGGTTGGACGAAGTCATCGATTCAAAGCCTGTTGCGGGACGCGTTGAACCGTTACAACGATCATGCAGAAGCCGGGGACGACATAGGGGACGCGGGCGAGGAACTTGCCCAAGTCGTCAGGCGCGTAACGGGACCGCCGCCACCCTGCGCACCGCCGCGCAATGCTGTGTTGCAGGAGACGGCAAGCACTCCTGAGGGCGAGAAACTGCGCAAAATGCTACAAAAGGCACGAGTCGAAGCTGGCGATCTATTCAGCGGAGACGGGGTAGGGATACCGCTAGACGATCTGTAGCTTCTCGGCAGCGGTGGACCCAACTGTCGCCACCGCCGGCCCGATTTGACGATGTCGATACGGCCCTCGGAGAAGCGGCGGTACGCCAACTCGACTCCACTATCGAATATTTGAGTACTCATTACTTAGTAGCACTAATTGAAATAGTGCACATGTGTCACTCGCCGCTGGTACTAATTGTGGAATGAAACGACTTTCTGGGCTCGCTACTGCTGCCGCATCGGTCGCGGTTGCCGCCGTGATTACCGCTCCACTGGTGCGTGCGGAACCCGTCCTCATGGATCCGCAGGTGCCGAATGGGACTGGGATGTGGTGCCAGGGTGGTGTCGGCAATGTGATGCTCGTGCCTTACTGCAAGGGCGCACCGTTCCCAGACGGTTCGTACTGGAAGCAGATCGGATGGATCATCCCATTCCAGGGCGTCGGCTGGAACCCGCCGGCATGTTTTGGACCAGATGACCAGCCGTCAGCGCCTGGCGGTTGCGGCGGGGCCGCATAACAAAGAAGGGGGGCCGAGCCGTGTCAAAGGCGAAGCGCGATAAGCCAAAGCGAGCGCGGTGGGACGAAAACCTTTGCACCGAGTGCAAGAGCCGTGAGGAACGGCGGGAGCGTTCATGCACAAAGCATCATGTGCCAACGGAAGCTCTTCGCGGCGAAGAACGGGAGATGGTGCTGCCCCGCTGGTTCTCGGAATTCCCGATGGGCGGTCCTCGCCGCTAATGACGCCAATGCCCCTACCGCTTCCGACAACTCTGCCGCTCGGCGTGCAAGGTTGAGGCAATGGGGACCTTGAATATGTATCGCTGCAACGGCTGCGGAGAGCGATTCAGTGCTGAAGGCAGCTTCAGTCTCGGGTGGTACGGCGACGTCTACGCGATAGTCGTCTGTCCCGAACATGGGATTGGCGGCGCCGATACGGGCTTCAAGAGCCGCGACTGGGCAAGTGTCGAAAAGCAAAAGATTTTCCCTTGCCGTAAATGCGGAACCGAATCCCCGGTCTGGGATGCTGAGTCCTGCCCGAAGTGCGGCTCGGAAGCAATTGAGATAACCAGCTCCATCCAATACGACTAGCCTCGTTTACAAACCCAGCGCCTTACCGAGGCCGTCCACCGCGGCTCGGGCAGTGTCGTCGGTGGTGTGCCCGTATAGGTCCCCGGTGATGGCGATGCTGGAGTGGCCGAGCAGGTCAGCCGCGGCCTTGATATGCACACCGGACTCAAGCCACGCGACCGCCGCGCTATGCCGCATCGTGTGCGCGCCCACTCCTTGGAGGTTCGCCTTCTTCGCCGCCAACTCCACGGTCCGAAGCAAATTGCGGGGGTCCACATGGGTGCCGGACTCAGTGGCGAATACCGCGCCGGACTCGGTCCACTGATCGCCGGCCTCCAGCCGTTCCTCAAGTTGTCGCTTGCGGTGAGCCTTGAGTGCGGTCACAAGGCCGGCGGGGATTGGCACTCGGCGCCGGGAGCGGTCAGTCTTCACGTCGGTCAGGACGAGGTGGCCTTCGACCCGCGACAAGGTCCGCAACACGGTTAATTCGCATTTCTTCAAGTCCACCACCGACCACAGCAAGGCGGCCACCTCGCCGCGGCGCAGGCCGGTCGCCGCCATCAGCATCACCGCCAACTCATAGCGCAGCCCTTTGGCGGACTTCAGTAGCTGGACCAACTCGTCCGCAGACAGATAGCGCGCCTCCTTACGTGCCACACCCGGCCTCTTCACCTTGACCGCCGGGTTATCGGCGAGCAGGCCGTCGCGTACCGCCACGTCGAGCGCCTGCCGTAGAACGGTGTAGACCTGCCTCACTGAGGAGTCGGCTAGTCCTTTGCCTCGCAGCGCGACGACGAGTTCCTCGACATGGTTGGGGCGTAGCTTGTTCAGACGCAGAGATCCGAACGGTTCGGGCTCCAAATGTCTTTTCGACAAGCCGGCGTAGAGAACGCGGGTAGTCGGCTTACGGTCCGAAGCGGCAAGTGAGGATTCCCGCCAGCGTTTGAGCCACGTGGCCACGGTGTCGGGGGAGTCCTTGGCCGGCTTGCCTTCGTCGATCCTTTTACGCAGATCTTTTAACTTCTGACGGCATTCGGTGGCGGTGGGAGCGTAGACGCTGACTGAGCGGTGCTTGTCCGTCACCGGATCGATGTAGGAGAGTCGGGATTCCCACGTGCCGTTTGGGCGTTGCCGGACGTTGCCTTCACCGTTGGCCCGCTTACTCATTGCCGTCTTCACTGATAAGGCCAGCATCACGCGCCGCGCTGATGTAGCGCAGTGCTTGACGGCGCTCCACATGGAATGCGTTCTTTACCGCGGCGATCTTTCCTCCCGGGGTGGCACCGTTGTGGACGCTGGCGATCTGTGCCAACAGGTGGGGAGTCATGCGGCGTCTGGAGCCCACTTTGGCAACGGCGCCGCGATTCGTTTCGAACTCGGCGCGGCCCAGTCGGCGCATGTAATCGCCCTGCGGGGTGCGGGTGTACAGGCCAGCGAAGGCGAATACATCGGCGCGAATCTCCTCGAGCCTTAAAGCTTTCAGATGTTTCGTCATAACGCCGGTACCTCCATCTGCGTCTACGCGCACAGAAGCGCAAACTGGGATTCCCGCGTCGCCGGTCTGAAAGACGACCGTGTGGGGGAGTCTCGTCACGTCGCCAGGGTGTCGGTAAGTCAATTCGCGATGCGTATAAAGACCCTTGTTTCCGAACGGGACGAAAGCGCGGTCAGTGACCTCCACGGTGCCACCGCCTGGTAATTCCGTTGTGTAGATGATTAATTGGCTTGGCTTGAACTTGCTCATTTGCACACGCCTCCGTGAATGGTGTCGTTCTGGTCCAAACATGACACCTGTGCAAGGTGTCATTCTTTCGTCAATAGTGACACTATAACGACAACGGCGATCGTGAGTGAACACCACGGGAAGGATGCGTACGGCATGGTGGATAAAGAAGTTCGGAAACTCGTCCCGATCACAGGTTCGCGTCCTGTGGTCAGCGACTTCCTTGGCGGCATCGGCCGGACCAAGATCTACAAACTCATCGACAGCGGCCAACTCGCGCGGGTGAACATCGGGCGCCGGGCCTTCGTGACCGCTGAGTCCATCGAGAATTTCATCGACCGCATCACAGGTGACGCGGTCGAGAACGGTGTCGGCACGTCAGAGGAGGCACCGCTACTCCAGTCGTCTTACGACTCGGCTCGCGAGCAGCAAGTCGGCTCGCCTGTCAGGCAATGGCCGATGCCATAACGGGCAGAAGCCGCCAACCCGTAGGCCGACGGCTTCACCACCAGGCTCTTCCAACTCCGCAGATGAAAGAACCAAGCTCAATGGTAGCCGAACAGTCCGACAACGAAGCCGCTGAACGCGACGATCGCTTCAACGGAAACCGACAACGCAGCGGCAAAGAAACCCGCGCGACCTTAATTGATTTCGCCACCGTATGCGCGAAACTTGGTTACAGGCCAGGTGAATTCGTGTCTTTTGCGAAAGCCCACAGGCGCAGTTCACTCAGTACCGCGGTCATACCTGTAGCTGGGCTCACGGTCGTGAACGTTCCGGCGGTTCTGAACGCTTTTTACGGCGTCAACCCCACCACCGGCCCCGCCCGCGAAAACGCCGGACGGGGGAGAGCCGAAGATGTCACCAGACTCGCCGCCCTTTACGTCGACCTCGACATCAAACCGGGCGCCTGCAAGACGATGGATATCGCGCAAGCCATCATCGCCGAGACGAGCATCGTCCTCGGCTCCCGGCCTTCCTTCACCGTCCACACCGGCCACGGACTGCACGGCTACTGGGCGGTCGCCGATGGCGACATCACCGACGACGCCAACTACCGCCAAATGCAAGCCCTCATGCGCCGGTTCGGACGCCTGATCGCAGCCACAGCCGCCACCAAGGGCGCAGCAGTCGATGCCGTTTTCGACCTCCCCCGAATCATGCGGCTTCCCGGGTCGGTGAACAACAAGACCGACCAGCCCGTCCCGGTCGTCGCCTACGACGACACCGGCCTGCCGCTCACCGTTGCTCACATCGAAGCGCGCCTCGATGCTGCCGGCCACCCTGCGCGGGATGACGACTTAGCAACCACCGGTGAAATCGTTACGGCCGCAGACGATTGGACGTGGGCCGAACAGACCTGCAGCTACGTCGCCGCCATGATCGACCGCTGGCGCAATGACACGCCCAATGGGGGAAGGCATCCCTGGCTCGTCGCCCAATGCACCCGTCTCGCAGCCGCGCACCGGAACGGCTGCATCACCGAAGCTGATCACGCACGCGCCCTCAAGCTGCTCACCGACCGCTTCACGCACTTATGTCGCACCGGCGTCGGCGGCGACGAACGCGAACCTCATGAGGGCGAAATCGCCGACCCTGAACACGGGGCCGTGGTGTGGGGCATTGATAAAGCTGCACGCAAAACCGATGTCGAAATCCTCAACGAACTCGGTAGTCACACCCACGCCCGTCTAGGCGATGCTGACGACTTCTGGGGTACTGGTAGCAGTCCAGGAGCAGGCGCTACCGATTCCCGCGCCGAGACGGGCCAGGCTACGGAACCGGCACTGGGATCCGATGAATGGCTGTCGGACTCCAACATCTCCCGAATCTTCGCCAACAGCATCCGGGGGCTGTACTGCTGGGCCGCGGGACTCGGATGGATGCGGTGGGACAGCAGGAAGTGGGCCACCGTCCCTCACGAGAGGATCGTCGAGGAATCCCGACTCTTCGCCACCAACCTCGTTAAGGAAGCTGCAGGAAGCGGTAACGCCAGCCGTATCCGCGCCCTAACGCGAAGGCTCAGCAATGGGGCCATTCGTTCCTGCGCAGACCTCGCGAAGGGCCAACTGCTGCGTGAGGCGGCTAATTTCGACCAGCAACCGGACTTTCTCAACGTCGCGAACGGCGTCGTGGATTTGCGTACAGGGAAACTGACTCCGCACGACCCGGAGTTGCTGTTCACCCGGTGCTCGCCGACGGCGTACCGGCCAGACGCGACCCACCCCGACTGGGACACTGCGCTCTCAGCTGCCGAGCCAGCCGTCGCCGATTGGCTGCAAGTCCGGTTCGGTCAGGCCGCGACCGGACACCCAACCTCCGATGACGTGCTCCCAGTCCTACACGGCACTGGCGCCAACGGGAAGACCACCCTCACCACAGGCATCATCGATGCCCTCGGAGAAGGCGAATTCGCCACCGTGGTGTCGGATCGGGTCCTGCTGTCCAACCCTGGAGACCACCCCACCGAGATGATGAGCCTCCGCGGGGCGCGTCTGGCGATGCTGGAAGAAACCCCGGAGGCCCGACACCTCAACGTCAAACGTCTCAAGGACGTACTCGGATCCACTCGGATGACCGCGCGGCACATCAGGCAGGACAGCGTCACCTGGTCATGCACGCACAGCTTGTTCCTGTCATCGAACTACCGGCCCAACGTGGATGAGACCGACCACGGCACCTGGCGGCGCCTCGCGCTGGTCACCTTCCCCTTCACCTTCCGCTCAAAAGGCAAGCCACTACTTGACGTAAACGACAGAAGCGGCGACCCGAGACTGCGTGACCGGATCAAGCACGGTCATGAAGGGCAACACGAAGCCGTGCTGGCTTGGCTGGTGAAAGGTGCGCAACGCTGGTACGCCGGCGGCAGGATGATGCCGGCGCATCCTGCCGCTGTCGTCGATGCGACACGGCAATGGCGGGTCTCCAGCGACCTGATCTTGCGACTCTTCGATGACCTACTCGTCGCGGACCCCGGCTACTACGTTCCCGGTACTGATCTCTACGAGGCGGTCGTGGAATGGCTCGAGACGAACGGGCACCGGAAGCTAAGCGCCCAAACCTTCGCCAGTCGCTTCAGCGACCACGAGGAGATCCGCGAGGCTCGAATTCATCCAGGCCGCGTGAACCTGGCCACAACTGACCGCAGTCCATCAAGACGACCTCGAGCGTGGAACCAGCTGCCGATGCGGTTCCGGGCCTGGATCGGCGTTCGTTTCCGCATGCCCGTCGACGACTACGCCGACCACCAAATGGGACCTATACAGGACGAATCAAACAGCGGGACGGATGGGACGGATGATTCTGGTGAATCCCCGGAAAACATCCACACGAGGACTCACGAAGCCTATCCGTCCCGTCCGTCCCGGGATGGTAGCGGGATGGAGCCACCGTGCCTTGTGTGTGGACTCCCACTGCCGCCGGGTCATCAGCAGGCTATGCACTTCGACTGCGAACGGATCCTCCGGATGCGCGCACCAGCCAATCCGTGGGACGACACCGCCCCTCGCGCTGACTTGGGTGATACCGCATGAGCTCCGCCGGATGCGACCCGGCATCGATGAACATCAAACTAGGCAGGAAGTAACCTATGAACCAAATCTCCTTCAACGCAATCGATCTCGATGAAATGCTGGCCGCACTCACACCGGAAAGTGCTGCTGCGATCCTCGAGGTGGTACCTCCCGGTCTTTGCGGCCAGGTGTCAGTCGCACTTGCCGACTCGATGGAATTCGTCACCGGCGCAATGGGCCTGGGTGCTGATGCGATTCAGTTGGTCCACGGCGCTACGGTCGCCGATTGGTTCCGCCTGTCCGCGCGCGACGTCCTGGTGCATTGGTCCATGGGAACGGTGCGAACCTGTGTACATAACCCCAACCCGCTACGACCGGCACCGGTATTCGCTGCGGCCTGGCGCCCCGGCCTCATTGTTTGTGGGGGCTGCTTACCGCTCCTCAAGGTCAGCGGCGAAGCCTCAATGACCTGCGACGGCTGTGGCCATAGGTGCGCGGGGATCGAATCGGGCGACCCGATCATCGAACTGGTTCTGTGGCAAGGAGATCTGGCTTTTAAGGCCGGTGCCTGCGGAAGCTGCGCTGATACTTCTGGCCTGCGGATCGCCGCCTATTCCGATCCAGCTGCTCAACAGCAAGAGGGTCCCTTTCCGGGATGGTGACCGGTTACCACCCCGGCACGGTTGAAAGTTGCCCGGAAAGTCGAGGTTCGTCGATTCAAGCTCCGGCATCGCCCTCCCCGACGGACTGACTTCAAAAATTTCTTCGAACTGGTGTCGCGGGTGCTTACCGGCTCATCTGCGCCGATAATTTTTGTATGGCTCGAGAAGATAAGGCTCAGCGTTTCTATTCGTACGCGGCGCAGCAGCGGGATAAGCGGATCTTGGCATTGCGTCAGGCTGGCTGGACCTTGGCGGCGATCGGTGCTGATGTGGGTATGGGCAAGCAGGGTGTTTCAGATGCGTTGAAGCGGATCGCGGCTGGGCGCCCTGGTAGGGCTTGACGGGGCCAAGCCTGGGCCTGGGCCGACCCGGATCATGAAGCGCAAACTGCGGATGAAGCCGAACCGGTGTTCGTCGCTTCCTGCCCGCTTATAGTACGCAATTCGGATTGATGGTTGCGTATGTCAATCTTTCTGTGGGCAACATGTTCTGTGCGATGTGTATAGCCGAACATGCAGATGCATAGAACGCACGTCTCCGTTTTCTCTCGGATGTATCAGGTAAACCGTTGTGCTGCAGTCACTATTTTGCTTAGAATTTCTTAGTCTGTTGTTTGGCGATACCGGGGGGTGACGCAATGTCCGTTCAAGGTTCAGCGGGTGGTGCTTGGATGCAGCCACATCCGCCTTATAAATGCGTGGTTGCGGCACTGGGGTTCTTGACGGGCGGTGCGACTCGTGACGACAAATCAATTGCCGACTCTTAGCAACCTGCGGCAGGATCCTCGGCCGGCGTTCACGCGCTCGGCGCGCTCTAAGGTCCGTGCTGCGATCGCGGGCGTGGGCTCGTGGTTGCCGGACCAGGTGGTGACCTCCGAGGAGGTGGAGCGCCGCATCGCCGAGGCGAGTCGCATGCATGGCTTTGCTCCGCCTCCCGGTGTGGTGACTGAACGCTCCGGCGTGCGCGAGCGCCGCTACAAGCTGTCATCCGACAATGCGAGCGACATGGCTGTGCGCGCTGCCGAACGCGCGCTGGCACAGTCCGGCACCTCGATCGGCGAGATCGACCTCATCATCTTCGCCTCATCGAGCCAGGATCTCGTGGAGCCAGCGACGGCGCACCTCGTCAGCCACAAGCTCGGTGCGGACGGCGCGATGGTGTTCGACATCAAGAATGCGTGCAACTCGTTCATGACCGGCATGCAGGTCGCCGACGGGCTCATCCGCACTGGGCAATACAGAAAGGTGCTGGTGTGTACCGGCGAGGCGCCGAGCGAGGCGATCCGCTGGGAGGTGAGGGATTGGGAGCACATGAAGACGTCGTTCGCCGGCTACACATTCGGCGACGCCGGCTCGGCGATGGTGCTCGAGGCGCGTAGCGACGGGACGGGCATCCGCTACGTCGACTTCCGCACGGCGAGCCGCCACTGGGAGGTCTGCACGTTGCGCGGTGGCGGCACGATGCATCCGCGCGATCTTGAGTACTCCTATTTCTCGGGTGACGGTAACTCGCTGCGTGACGCGTTCATCGAGCTCGGCCCCCAGATTCTCTTCGACTGTTTCGCGCGCACGAAGACCTCGTTCGACGACTACGACATTGTCATCTTCCATCAGGTGACCGGCCCGTTCCTCGACACGTTCCTGGCGATCACCGAGGTGCCCGAGTCGAAGATCATTCGTACGATCGACACGCTCGGCAACATCGCCAGCGCGACGATGCCGCTGCAGCTCGAACGCGCGTTCAACGACGGTCGCGCCGCCCAAGGGTCGAACGCCTTGTGGATCGGCCTCGGCGCCGGTATCAGCGTCGGCGTCATGGTCACCCGCCTGTGAGCGGACTTGCGCAGGGGACCTGGGACACCGGGGCCGCACTCGCTCAGCACAACGAGCGCAAGCTCTTCGTCGCCGCGCAGCCACTCGGTTGGGCGATCGCGCAATGGGCGATGAAGCACCACCCAGACGTCTGGCGGGTGCCCGGCCTGGGCTACGTGGTCAGTGGGGCGGAGGTGGCGCGTGAGATCCTGCTCGACGGCGAGACCTACACGAAGACCGGCCCGCGATGCACGGGCGTGCTCATGACCCAAGTGATGGGTGAGTACGCGCTACTCAATATGGATGGTCCGCCGCACATCGCGCTGCGCCGCAAGATTCAGGACCTCTTTACACCGAAGTACGTGCGGACGGTGACAGACCAGGTGCTCGGTGAGCTCGCGGCAGGGTTGCACGACGATCTGGCGGCGGGTCGCGAGGTTGACGTCGCCCGCTTCGCGCAGGCGTTCACCGGCACGATGCTCTGCCATATGACCGGCATGCAACTCGAGGGCGAGGCGCTCAAGCGACGCGCGCTGGAACTGTACGACGTCGGTGCGAGGCTCGCCGCACTCGTGCCGCTGCGCGTCAGGGCTGTTAATGAGCGCACGGTGCAGAAGGCACGCGCGCTGTTCGCGCGCCTCGTCGATGGCACTGACGAGGCGTATCGCAGCGGCAGCCCCGACACGATCCCCGGACGCATGCGGGAGATTGGGCTCTCGCTCGAAGAGGCGCGCGGCGTCATCGGAATTCTTATGCTCGCCGGTACCGAGACGACATCAACCGCGGCCGCCCGCATCGTTGGCCTGCTATGCGACACCGGGCAGTGGGGGCGGCTGCGCCAGGACCCGGAGCTGCTCGACAGCGCGATTGACGAGGGCCTGCGCATCGTGACGCCTGTACCGGCGTTCACCCGCACGATCGCTCGGGACCACGAGTTGCGCGGCGTGAAGCTCAAGGCGAACCAGCTGCTGCTCGGGTTCATGACTAACGCCTGCCGCGATCCGCGCGTTATCGACGACGGTGACCACTTCGACATCGGTCGCGAAATGCCGCACCAGTTGCGCCATCTGTGGTTCGGCGCCGGCCCCCACTTCTGCCTCGGCTACAACCTCGCCAAACGCGAGCTGTCGATGGTGCTCGAGGCGATCATGCGCCTCGAGCACAAGGTCGAAGTAGTCGACCGCCGCGCCGCGCGGGGCGTGCTGCTGCCCACCTACGAGCGACTAGTGATTCGCATGAAGGGCACCGGGCAGTGACAATGATCCCTACCCACGCGCTGGATGCCGCGCTCACGAGTGGCGACCTTGCCGCGATGGTCGACGCAATTGTCGAGCTCGCCCGCGAGTGCGGCGAGCGCGAACTGCTCGTGCAAGGCGACCGTCGAGCCACCGGCGCAAAGCTCGCCGACCAGATCGAGCGCACCGCGCACGCGTTCAGTCGCCGCGGGATGCGCCCCGGCGACGTGATCCTGTTCGGTGTGCGCCCGGGCATTGATGCGCTCGTTCTGCTGATGGCAGCGATGCGCAACGGCGCCGTCGTCACGGTTTTCGACGCGGGTGCCGGCAACGAGCTGTTCGCGCGCCGCCTCGAGTTACTGCGCCCGAGTTGGATCGTTTCGGAGTCGCTGCTCTATGCCGCGAGCGCGCGCACGCCGCTGTCGATCTACCTGCGCCGCGCCGGGCTTGAGCTGCCGCGCCTGGCGAAGGTACCGGGCCAGCATGTGCGCGCGGGCTGGCGAGTGCCCGGACTTGTGCCGCGCTCGCTGGCGCTGCACAAGCTCGTGCAGGAAGCGGCGGGCGAGTCCGCCGTGCTGCCCGCGAGGATCGAGCCCGACGCGCCAAGCTTGGTGGTCTTCACCTCCGGCACGACCGGCATGCCAAAGGGCGTGCAGCACACCGGCCGCTCTATCACCGCTGCGGTGCGGATGATGCTCGGCGGGTTCGAGCTGCCGGCAGACGCTGTCGTCTACACACACAACGTCCATACGCTCGTCGTCGGCTTACTCAAGGGCCTGCGCTGCGTGGTCGCGCCGCTGTCGATCACGCCCGAGAAGTTCCTTCGCGACGTCGAGGAACACCGCATCACGCACGCGTTCCTGCTGCCGGTCGAGGCATGGAAGGTCGCGCTGCACTGCGAACGCACCAAGCGGCGGCTACCTGAATCGCTCCGGCACCTGTTCCTGTTCAGCGCGCCGATCACCTCGACTGTGCTCAAGCGCGTGCACCTGCTCGGCAATGACGACCTGAAGATCACCTGCGCCTATGCGATGACTGAGATGGTCCCGGTCGCCTGGATCGACTCCCGCGAGAAGCTCGCGTGGTCGGGCGACGGCGACGTCGTGGGCAGGCCGGTGCCAGGCGTTGAGGTGCGCATCGTGGGCGAGGAGCTCGAGGTGCGTGGCCCTAACACGTTCCTCGGCTACGTCGGAATGGAGCGCGTCGACTGGCACAGGACCGGAGACAACGCGCGCATCGACGACGAGGGCCGGATCGTGCTGATGGGTCGCGCGAAGGACATGCTCATTCGTGACCACTTCAACCTCTACCCAGGTCTGTACGAGCCCACGATCAGCCGCATCGACGGCGTTGGGGCGTGCGTGATCATCGGCGTGCCAGATCCCCAGACCGCCGATGAGCGCGTGCTGCTCTACGTCGAACCGGACCCGGCGGTGCGCGGACTCACGAACGACGAACTGCTCAGGCGCGTGGAGCGCGGCATCCGTAGCAGCGACACCCGCATCGACGTGAAGGCGCTTCCAGACGAGGTCCTCGTGGTCGACCAGCTGCCGCGCTCGGGCCGCAGCCACAAGATCGACCGCGCGGAACTTCGCGTGCGGGCGACGGCGGGCGACGAAGGGGCCACGCGATGAGCGAGGACGCGAACGCGCTATGGATAGTGATCCCGGCTTACAACGAGTCGGCTTGGATCGGTTCGACGATCGACGCGCTCGCCCTGCTGGAAGGCGTGTCGCCTACGGTGCTCGTCGTCGACAACGCGAGCACTGATGACACGGCTGCCGAGGTGAGGGCTGCGGGACTGCGCCATCCCGGTCTCGACGTGCGTGTGATCCGCGAGGAAGAGAAGGGTACCGGCGCCGCGTGCGACACGGGCTTCCGGCATGCGATCGCTCACGGCGCGACGTTCATCCTGCGCACCGACGCCGACTGCCTGCCCAGCCCAACGTGGGCAGCGTGCATGCGCGACGCACTCGCCGGCGGACTGGACCTGGTTAGCGGCAACTATCGCGCACGCACCGACGACGGCACCGCACCGTTCGGTGCGTCGGTGACCGTCCCGCTCGTCTACGGCATGGTTCGTCTCGTTGGGCGTATACGACCCAACAACAATCGCAAGGGCGAGGGTTACCAGGGTCCGTACGTTCTCACGCCCGGCGGCAACATGGGCATCCGCGCCGCCGCCTACCTCAAGTCCGGCGGGTTCCCGCGCACGAAGATTGAAGAGGCACATGAGGACAAGCTGATTGTCAACCGCGTGCGCAAGGTGAGCTCAAAACTCGGCTACCGCCGCGACGCGATCGTGCGCTTCTCCAACCGCCGGGCCGCGCGAAACGGCATCGTCAACAACCTGCGCTGGTACCTCAACCACGGCGGCGGGTCGGCGGTCGTCGATGTCCGTTAATCCCAGGCGCCGGCCGCGGGTCGCGGTCACCGGCGCGAGCGGCTTCGTCGGCGGCCGCGCGGCCGACCACCTGGAGCGTGTCGGCTACGACGTCTGGCGCTTCGGCCGCCGCCCCGCCGATCGGATCCCCTTGGCGCAGCGCGCCCGGTATCGCAGCTGGGACATCGAAGCGGGTCCCCTCGTTGACGCGCCCAAAGTCGACGCCGTCGTGCACAGCGCAGGCTTGGTCGACGACTGGGGCACCTATGAGCCGTTCCGCCGCGGTAACGTCGACGGCACGCGCCACGTGCTCGCCACCTGGCCCGAGGCTCGAATCGTCCATGTCTCAAGCGCGAGCGTTTACGACCCGCGCGCAGATCACTCGTGCGTGCGCGAGGCCGATGCCGATCCGTCCGACGCCGAGGCCACGAACCAGGTGAGCTGGCTCAACGCCTACGGACGCACCAAGCGCGAGGCTGAGAACCTCGTGATGGCGGAGGCCTTCGATCGCAGCATCATTCTGCGCCCGCACGCCGTGTACGGCCCCGGCGACACGACACTGCTGCCACGCCTGTTGCGCCGTTTCCGGTTCGGTCGCCTGATGATGGTCGGCGCGCCCGGCGATCGGCTATCACTTACGCATGTCGATAACTTCGCGTGGGCGGTCGAACTCGCGATCGAGTCGGATGCGACGGGTGCATTCAACATCGCCGACCCGACCGCCGCGACCAAGCAGGAGCTGCTCACCACCGCACTGCGACGTGTGGGGCGGCCGGAGCGGATCTTCTACATCCCCGGTGACGCGGCCTGGGCTTTCGCGAACGTCGCCGACGCGACGCACTTGTATGGCCGGCTGCCGCGCCCGATCGTGACGCGATATCAGCTGAGCCACCTACTTCACGACTTCGTGTACGACCTCACCAAGGCGCGCGGCGAGCTCGGCTATGTCGACCCGCCCTTCGACTCACCGTCTGGCCTTGAGACGATCGATCGCCCGTCCTGACGTCGATGACAGCGCGGAGAAACTGTCGCGCCATACTGGCCGCGACAGCTACCTGAGCAAGGCGCCTTGCGGCCGCCCGCTCAGCGGCCTGCGCCGCACGATCCTCGGCCACCAGAACCACGGTCCCATCAGTGCGGCGATCGAGGGCGTCATGAAGGCTCGGATCACCAGGGTGTCGAAGAGCAGGCCGAGTCCGATCGTCGTGCCGACCTGCGCGACCACGATCATGCTCGACAATGACATCGTCATCATCGTGAAGGCGAACACCAGGCCAGCTGTCGTCACCACCGAGCCGCTGCCACCCATCGCGCGGATGATGCCGGTGTTTATGCCGGCCGATACTTCTTCCCTGATTCGAGCCACCAGCAGCAGGTTGTAGTCAGAGCCGACCGCAAGCAGGATGATGACCGCCATCGCGATGACGACGAATTGCAAAGGCATCCCGAGGATGTGCTGCCAGAACAGTATCGACAACCCGAACGACGTTGCGAGGGATAAGACCACCGTGCCGACGATCACCCCTGCCGCGACGACGCTCCGGGTGATCAGCAACATGATGATGAAGACCAGCGACAGTGCCGCCAGACCGGCGATTCGCAGGTCGTATTTGTTGCCTTCCTGCAGGTCTTTCAACGCCGAGGAGATGCCACCCAGATAGACCCTCGAGCCCTCCAGTGGCGTGCCCTTGATGGCTTCGAAGACCGCCGCCTTGATCGCGTCGATGCGGCTCATACCCGCCTCCGACATCGGGTCGTCCTCATGTGAGACGACGAAGCGGGTTGCATGGCCGTCGGGAGAGACGAAGTTCTTCATACCCCGCTTGAGCACGTCGTTGTCGAAGATCTCCGGTGGGGCGTAGAAAGTGTCATCGTTAAACGAGTCGTTGAATGCAGCGGCCATTGCCGACGAGCCTTCGTTCATCGCGGCCATCTGATCCTGCATCCCCGACTGGGTAGCCTGGAATGTGAGCATCATGACGCGCATCCGCTTCATGGAATCGACCGTCGGGCGCATCAGCGAAACCATCTGGGGCATGAGGGAATCCATCTGATGCAGGTCGGGGATCAACCGCTGGATGTCGTCGGTCATCGTATCGACACCATCGATAGACTCGAAAGTCGACCGAACCGCCGAGCACATCGGAATCTCGAAACAGTGCGGTTCCCAGTACAGGTAATTGCGGATCGGCCTGAAAAAATCGTCGAAGTCGGCGATGTGGTTGCGTAGGTCGGCGATGTCGAGAGCAGTCTGATCAGTGTTGCGCACCATATCGTGCATCGTGCCGCTCATCTTCTCCATCAAGTCGATCATCTGAGTCATCGTGTTGATGGTTGTCTGCATGTCATCGCCCTGGACCAGCATGTCGGCCATCCGGTCCTGCATATAGGAGCGGTTCATCGTCTGCAGTGACCCGCTCAAGCTCATCTGCGCCGGAATTGTGCTGTATCTCAATGGCTTCCCGTCGGGGCGGGTGATGGATTGGACGCGGCCGATGCCGGGAACCCTGCTCACGGCTTTGGTGATCCGGTCGATCACTATGAAGTGGGCGGGATTGCGCAGATCCTGATTAGTCTCGATGAGCAACATCTCGGGATTCATCCGCGCGATGGGGAAGTGCCGTTCGGCGGCCGCCAACCCCTGATTGGCGGGCATCTCGGAAGGCAGGTATTTGGCGTCGTCGTAATTCGGCTTGTAGCCGGGGACGGCGATAAGGCCGATCAGTGCGGTCATGGTCGTCGCGAAAAGAACGCCCGCGGGCCAGCGCGCCACAAGCGCACCCACCTTGCGCCAGGACCGAATCCGCATGGCCCGCTTGGGCTCAAGCAGCCCGAATCGGCTGGCCACCGTCACGATCGACGGACCAAGCGTCAGGGCCGAGATCACCGCGACAACCATGCCGATACCGAGCGGGACGCCCAAGGTACTGAAGTAGGGCAACCTCGTGAAGGAAAGACAGAATGTCGCGCCGGCGATCGTCATGCCCGAAGCCAGCACCACATGTGTGGTGCCGCGGAACATCGTGTAGTAGGCCGATTCTCGATCCTGGCCATCGGAACGTGCTTCTTGATAGCGGCCGAACAGAAAAATTGCGTAGTCAGTCGTGGCGGCGAGCGCGAGCGGTACAAGGATTTGCGTGACGTACATCGTCAAGCCGATCACGTTGTGCCAGGCGAGGAATGCGACGACGCCTTGTGTCACCGACAGACCCATGCCGAGGATCACCAGAACAAGCCCTACGGTGAGGATCGAACGGTAGAAGAACAGCAACATGCAGATGATCACGCAGACGGTGGCGAGCTTGACCACCTTGATGCTCTTGGCGCCCTCGGGCACCTGGTCAGCCTGCATAGGGGAGCCTCCGGTCACGAAGACTTTGACGCCCGGCGGCGGGGTCGTTCCCTTGACGATCTTCTGGACCTCCGAGACGGACTCGTTCCCCAGGGACTCACCCATATTCCCGCCGAGGGCGACCTGCACGTAGACGGCCTTGCCATCTGAGCTCAGCGCACTGGCCTCCGTCAGGGGGTCACCCCAGAAGTCGTAAACATGCTTCACGTGGATGGTGTCGGCCTGCAGTTTTGCGACTAGGTCGCTGTAGTAGCGACGCGCGTCGGGAGTGAGGGGGCTGTCGCCCTCTAGGACGATCATCGCCGCGTTGTCGGTGCTTGATTCCTGGAAGACCGTGCCCACGCGCATCATCGCGATCACCGACGGCGCATCCTTGGGGGACACCGACACCGCCCGCTCCACGCCGACCACGTCGAGTGACGGTACGAACGCGGTGAGAATTCCGATGAGGAGAAGCCAGCCTAGGGTAATCGGCACCGCCAGCTGGCGGATCCACTTCGCCACGGCCGGCCGTCGCGGCTGGCCGGCGGATATCTCGTCCCGCCGGTTTGGCGCCTCGGTATCAACAGTCACGGTGTTCCCCAGAGGCGCGGTGGCGCGGCAGCCCGATGCCAGTCGCGTCGATACGCCTCAGCGATGCGCGCCTTGGGCCGCTAGGGGAGTCCGTCGCGCACTGGCTGGTCTCGGGCTATCAGACGACTGAGCCGCCCCCGCGGCGCTTGCTGATCGCTTCGAATTGGCAGTCTTGCCACTCGTCCGCTGAGGCGTCGTGATTCGGACAGCTTTACCCCGGCGTTGAACTGGTGCCGTTGGAGTGGTTTGCGTTGTCGTGGATTCCGTCGCGGCCTCCACGGGCGCGCTTCCCATGGTGCGGTTGCTGAGTGCGGCAGCGGTTGTGGGACTGGGCTTTATCAGGAGGCTCGCCACACCAAGCGGCCCAGTGAGGAACCCGATCGCGGTCAGGATAAGAAATTGCAGCGTGCTGAAGGAGCTTCCGCTGTCGGTCTGGGACGCCGCTACCAGCATCGAGACCGGAAGTGTGATGGGGGCGAAGAGAAACCAAATCGGGAGGGTAGCTATGTCTGCCAACACCAGGGCAGTCCCAATGGGCGTCGACCAAAAGCTGCCGTCTGTCGTCGCCGCAGCGGAAGGTTTTGCTTGATATCCCGTTGAATCTGAGCCGAGGGCTGACGCGCTCCCCGAAGCGGCATCAAGTGCGGCACTGTTCGTCACCGTACTCGCTGTTGCGGCTTGCAGTTGCACCAGGTGGGTTTGGATCTGCTTCCCGATCTGGACCGGTACCGGTGTTACGAGATTCAACGCCAGGGCGGTCGACACTGTTGCAGCAGCGGCGAGCTGGCTATAACGCGAGCACGAAAGTGAGTAGTGCATTTGGTCCCCCCAAATTAGATGTCCCCCGACAAGCCAACAGGGTAGCGGACGCCGCAGACAATTCCAGCGATCTGTACGGATTAGTTCGAAGGTGTTACGCGCACAGACGATTACGCCGAAATCAGTGCTTCCTTCGATAGGCGTTGGCCTAGTCGAATATACGTACTGTGTCCTGTCGGTGGTGCGACTACATTTGGACTTATGGGGGACTTAGCATTAAAGACGGTTGGTGCCAGGCCGGTAGCACTGCTCGCGGGCGCGGTGGCGTTCACTGCTTTGGCTTTTGGAGGCGTCACTCTTACTCTCTCGCCCGTGGCCGGAGCGGCCCCGGCGGAGTGCACGTCGAGCCAGCCGTACCCGAATTCTCCTAACGATATTTGCACTGGGTACGGACAGACGTGCGCCAAGTGGATGTGCAAGTACCCGCCGGGCACTGAGGGCAAGTGGGACATCAACGGGCATTACACACCGTGCATGGGCAGCTGTAATAACCCTTATGACTAATCGCTATGCGAAGGACTGGCGGGGGCGTCTGAACCGAGGTTTTGCCCACTAGGACCCGAACGAGCTGCGGTTTGAGTTTTCGAAGTGCAATAATCAGTTCGGTTGGGGGGCTTAGCGGCGGCACCGAATTTTCGGTCTAGGCGTTCTGTGGGTTTCCTCGGTGGGAAATCTTTCGCCCCTCAACTTCTTCTGCGGGCAGCGACTGCTGTGTGCTTGTGTTCGGGGGAACAATGCAGATGAGTGCGTCGGCGTATGTGGGCCGTGTTGGTGGTCTAGCGGTGGCATTGGGGATCGGAGTCGCTGTCACCGTCAACGGCACGACCACGGCTTGGGGAGCGCCTGCTGAATCCTCGTCCTCGGATTCAACTGGCGGTGCGGCCTCCAGCACGATGCAGGCCGCGCGCCCATCGGGTCGAAGTCGTGGTGGTCGGTCAGTCACTAACTCTTCCGAATCGCTCAGCGGGTCGCAGGCTCGCGGCCCAGTAGCGGTACGTACACCCATGACGGCGGCCGGCTCGACTCGTGGCGATGATTCGAACCTGGCGATGAAGCAGCCCACGACCCCGCCCCACCCTCCTCGCGTCGCTGTCGCGCTTGATGTGTCTGCCCAACCGGCGGCATCCGCTCCGACGGGCGTGTCCCTTGACTCCGTCGTCGTGCAGTCAGTCATCCCACCGGCCAGTGCTACGCCGGTGGCCACAGCAGTGGTGCCGCCCACGCCATCGAGGGTTGCTGCGTCTGCTGGTGGACTGGACTCGGCGCCTAATCCGTTGCTGGGCAATAACCCATTGGCGCCGGCGAGCTCGGCGGTGTCGTGGGTGATGCTCGCGGCGGCACGCCGCGATAGAAGCGACTCACTTGTTATCAGGAGTACGTCTGGCGCGGTAGTAGCGACCAGTAATCATCCTGACGCGGCGGCAGTCGATTTACCGGGAACGATTGCGCGACCGGTCGCGGCACTTGGGGCATCCACCGGTTCGCTCGAGAGCCTCACACCGGTGGCCGCAGCCATAGCCGACAACCCCATCGCGGCATTTGTCGGACAGATTCAGGGGTTTGTCACACAGATCGTGCAGGCGGTTACCCAGGTCATACAGACGATCACCCAAGCGGTGACAGCTCTGATCAACGCCTTCATTCCCGCACCCATTCCTACCCCCGTTCCGGTCAACGCTGCACCGATTGTGGGCAGCCCAAAGGTCGGAAACCCTGATCCCGCTTCGGGTGTGGTGACCGGACAAATCAACGCAACCGATCCCGATGGCGACACTCTGACTTACAGTGGCCCGACCTCAACAGCCAAGGGTGCCATAGTGGTCGACGCCTCTACCGGTGGATTCACCTATACGCCCACTGCGACTGCACGGAACAACGCCGCCAACGTCAGCGCGACCACTGCCGACAAGACCGACACCTTTAACGTAACCGTCATTGACGGCAAGGGCGGAAGCGCCACCGTACTAGTCGGCGTGGTCGTCAGCCCTGCTTCTCAAAACGACCCGGGCCCCGAACCGGCGAACCGGGCACCCGTCGCAGGAACGCCGATCGTCGGCACCCCGAACGCATCAATCGGGGTCGTCACCGGATTGGTCACCGCGACCGATCCTGACGGCGACACCCTGATCTACAGCTCACCGGTCAGCACTGCCAAAGGCGCGGTGGCGGTAAACGCTAATACGGGCGCGTTCACCTACACCCCAACCGCAACGGCGCGACATGCAGCGGCCCAGAACGGGGCATTAGCGGCTAGCACCACGGATTCCTTCGCTGTCACGGCCAGCGACGGCAAGGGTGCCATGGCTACCATCCCCGTGACCGTCATTATCAGCCCTGCAAATGCGAATCCGATAGCAGGAACCGCGTCGGTCACCACACCAGACGCCGCCACCGGTGTGGTGACCGGAACGGTATCGGCGAGCGACGCTGACGGCGACACTTTAACTTTCAGTGCGCCCACGTCGACCACCAAGGGCAGTGTGACGATCAACGCCAGCACGGGAGCTTTCACCTACGCGCCTACGGCCACCGCGCGAAGCACCGCCAGCGCATCCGGAGCCACGGCCGCCGACAAAGCTGACACCTTCACCGTCACTGTCACCGACGGATATGGCGGCAGCGTCGCGGTGCCGGTCAACGTTGTGGTTAGTCCTAAGGAATCCCTCGGTGTCACGGTTGCGTTCTCTGGCTACGCAACGGGAGTGGTCGAGGGCAACAGTGGAATTACAACCACCTTCCAGAAAGTCAGGCTGTCAGGGCCGGCGTCGGGCACGGTCACCGTCACCTATCAAGTCACCGGCTACACCTCGACTCCCGGAGTGGATTTCGTAGCCGAGACGGGTACGTTGACGTTCGCGCCTGGTCAGCTTGAAGCCAGTTTGCCGATCAAGATTTACGGTGACACGGAGTACGAGTCTGACGAAAACGTGTGGGCGAATCTCATTGACGTGACTGGTGCGGTTTTCGACAAGAACGGTTCCACATCGAGGGCTGTCTCAATTATCAATGACGACCCGGCCCCCGCTGTCACGGTTGCGTTCTCTGGCTACGCAACGGGAGTGGTCGAGGGCAACAGTGGAATTACAACCACCTTCCAGAAAGTCAGGCTGTCAGGGCCGGCGTCGGGCACGGTCACCGTCACCTATCAAGTCACCGGCTACACCTCGACTCCCGGAGTGGATTTCGTAGCCGAGACGGGTACGTTGACGTTCGCGCCTGGTCAGCTTGAAGCCAGTTTGCCGATCAAGATTTACGGTGACACGGAGTACGAGTCTGACGAAAACGTGTGGGCGAATCTCATTGACGTGACTGGTGCGGTTTTCGACAAGAACGGTTCCACATCGAGGGCTGTCTCAATTATCAATGACGACCCGGCCCCCGCTGGTGCCAGGGGTGGCGTCCCGGCGGCGGCGTTGGATGTTAGTTCGGCGGTGGTCACGAAGAACCAACCGACTGTTATCTCCGAGACCGTGCTCAGCACCCCGACCGTGTCGACGGGTGCGTTGATCGCTTATGCCGCGCGGGCCGACGCTCCATCGATTGGTGAAATCCTCCAAGACACGCTGTTCCATAAGTCCGCCGCAGTTAATCTCCGGCAGTCCACCTCGGCGGGGCTGATCACGGGCGGCCTGAACGGCAGCACGGCTGACGGCTCGAACATCACTTATACGGTAGTGCAGGCACCCACTAGAGGCAGCGTCGTTCTCGCACAGGATGGCTCGTTCACCTACACCCCAAATGCCAGTCTGGCGGCGGCGGGAGGTACTGACACCTTCATCGTGACTGTCGATAACGGGAACCCTGCGTACCGTTTAAGCGGGATTGGCGGAGCCATCCAGGGAATCTTCTCGACGCTGGCTCAGCTGATCGGATTGCGTCAACCCGACGCAATTACCGTCGAAGTGCCGGTCAGCGTCATCGGCTCCCTGCAACACAACACAGTCATCGCCACTATCGCCATCCCTGGCAGCTACGGCTCCCCACGCGGTATCGCCGTGACCCCGGATGGGAGCCGGGTGTACGTCGCGAACGACTTGGACTACATCGTCCCCTTGTTCAACAATCGTGTACACCGCTATGCGGTGGCCATGATCAGCACGTCCAACAATTCGGTATCTGCTCCGATACCTGCTGGGAGCACTCCGTTTCAGGTAGCCATAGCACCAGATGGAAGCCGCGTATACGTTGCCAACTTTGATGGCACTGTATCGGCCATCAACACCGCCACCAATAGCGTGAAGACAATCAGAACCGTCCCTGGTGGACTTAGCGGGATGGCGATTACTCCTGACGGCAAGAGTATCTATCTCACGGGTGATGGCGGCTTGTCAGTGATCAACACCGCAACTGGCGCACTATCCGCCAATATTTTCCTCGGAACCTCTCCCGCCAGTGTGGCGATCAACCCGGCAGGAACGCGGGCCTACGTCGCTAGCGGTAGCACCGGTGATTCCGAGCAGGTGCAGGTTATCGACACAGCGACCCAAAACATTTCCGCTACCGTCCCGATACACGGCGACGCTGGTTGGGCAATCGGTTGGAATCCAGCTGCTGCCATCGCAGTCAGCCCGGATGGCACACGCGTCTACGTGACTAGCCTCTTCAGGGTTGCCATCGACACGTTCAACCACGACTCGGTGTCGGTAATCGACACCGCTACCAACACGGTGATCGGCGATCCCATCACCGTCGACTTCGAACCCGTTGCGTTGGTCGTCAGCTCGGACGGCAAACGCGTATACGTGGGCAACGGCAACGGCACAGTGTCGGTAATCGACACCACCCGCAACGCGGTCACCGCCACAATACCGGTAGGGAGCTTCTCCATTGCGGGACTGGCGCTTAGCCCGGACGGCTCACGCCTCTACGTGACTGACCAGATGGGCGGCAAAGTCGCTGTGATCGCGACCTAGAGTCAGGGCTGACTTGTTGGCAACCGCAACCGGTTCCGGCGCCGCAAAGGCGGGGCGGACGGCTTTGATCGCCGCCACCCTGTTCATGCCATTCCAGCCGGCACAGGTACACATCGGGCCTCGGTCGGCGATCGAGGGAGCAACACTTACTCTTCTGTCGTCGGATGTTCTGATCATGTCAGGTAATTACATGCCGGAGGTGTCCCCGGAGTGGATGGAATTCGTCGCGCGGAATTTCATCGAACCGACAATCGGGACTGGGTACGTCAATACACCCGTAGCCACTAACGGACAGTGGTGGCCGTTCACTGGCCTGACGTCCATGTCCCTCAATGACTCGACCCGGGCCGGATCAGAGATCCTCGACAGTCGGATCAACGCGCTCATCTCCTCGAACCAGGTTGCCGGAACGCCTGACGACCCGATCGCGGTACTGGGTTATTCGGGGAGTGCTTGGCTGGCGGCGGTCGCAAAACGAAACCTTCTCGGGCAGAAAGCGAGTGGCGAAGTGCCGCCGGCCAGCTTCATAATGCTCTCGGATTCCATCCGCCCTAATGGTGGACTGTTTTCGCGGTTCTACGGATTCGGCTTGGTGAACTGGACTCCGATTCTGTCGGCTCCGATCGACACACCATTCCCGACTTACGACATTTCCCGCCAATACGATTTCTTCTCGGATTTTCCGGCATACCCGCTGAATCTGCTTGCCGACGTGAACGCGTTGTTTGGACTTCTCAATCACAACTACGGTCCTGTCACGATCAACCCTGAAGAACCCAACTTCGACCCCAACACCGTGGTTCAACATTACGGTGACACCACCTATTACTTAATCCCGTCCAAGTTGCCGTTGCTCTATCCATTGCATTGGATGGGCCTCGGGATGGTCGCCGATTTCATAGAACCCGTCATAAGGGTATTCGTCGAACTCGGCTATGACCGGCAGACCCCGTACGGTCAATACACGACGTTTGGGCTATTCCCTAAGATTGACTTCGCGAAGTTCGTTGCCGATCTTGGTGCAGCGGCGGTGCAAAGTTTGTCGCTCCTGAAACCCATTGCAGCCCAAGATCATCCAGCGACTGTGAATCGAGCAGCCGTTGCCCATCGGAGTGCAACATCGGGATCGCTTGTCTCCGGTTCTGTTGCGATTGACTCATCAAGTGGAACTAGCCCCGTCTCCGCGACAGCAGCCGTCGTGGGCCGACAGTTCCATCGCTCTCGGGCGCTAAACCGTATCGAGCGACCGCGTGGTGAGGAAAAGGTGAGGTCGCTGCGGTACAAGCCCGGCCGATCGGATTCCTGAAAATCTAATTCTCAGCCCGAACGCGCCGCCAGTCTCGCAGTGGCTGAAGCTGCCGTCTTTGAGTGCGACGTCATTGCAGAAACCGCAAGCCAACGCGTCATGATGGCACGGAAATCCGCTGACCCCCGCCGAGAAGTCGTTGCTTACTATTCGGGTTTGACTAGGTCTGCCGCTTTGTCGACCGAGCGGAGCAGTTGGAGAAGCGTTTCTCGGCTTTCGTCCATGAGTCGCCGCACTTCATTCATATAGGTCTCGAGGCTCGGATTTGGCGCCACAAGATTTGTAAGTCCAAAGCCGAGGAGGTCTGCGAGCGCCAATGCCTCACTGAGTCGTGGCTCTCGCTGGCCGGCTTCGATGCGCGTGAGGCCACTGCTGTCGATCTTGATGCCGCGCGAAGCAAGCCGATCTTGAAGCTGCGCCTGGGTGAGGCCAGCTTCCAAGCGCGCGGCCTTGGTGCGTTGGCCGAATATCCGGCTGATTTCTTCGGGCCCGCGCAACTGATCCTCCTGCACATTTGCATTTTATCCTGCGCTGTTGCAGAACCGCCGCAAGGCACGCTACTGTTGTAGGGCAGTACATACTGCAACACAGCAGAATTCATGAGGAGGATTTATGCACAACATCAGTAAAGAAGACTCAAGCGGTGTACCGCCGGAGCTACGACAGGACTTCGGTGATCGACTGCGGAAATCACTGCAAGCCGCACACATGTCCGTCGGTGACATCGGTCAACCGGTTTGGCGCCTGCAGAAGCATGCATGGATTCATTGGCGTGGTCACCGCTCTGTTGGGCGACAGCCGGGGGACTGATAGCCCCCTAGATCGACAGCAACGCCAGGACTGTTGCCGATTCGGCCTATGCCGGACCCTCGGACGCCGTGTTTGCTGATTTGACTCACTTTCTGACCCAAACCAGGTCGAATTTCGTGGGTATCCGCCGACTTGCGCTGACCTCGGAAATTGTTGTGCTGCAATGAGATCCGGTCAGAGGCGGTTTCCGAGGCATCGGAGCCGCCTTTTTCCATGTTCCATCATCGGGGACATGTCCAGGGTTGCGGGGTCTCACTACCCCGGAAGTTTCTCACCCAACGTAAACCGCCAGTTGACATCAGTGGGCGATGCGACTGCGGTGATGGTGATGGTCAGGCGGAAATCTTCACCGGATCGCCGGAGCACGCAGTCCTCGGATGCGCCAACCTTGGCCGGTAGATCACCGGGGCAGGTGATCCGAACGGGTGGCCCGGGATATTGCAGCCGCAGGTTTTGACCAGTGATCTGCTCCAGGTCCGCGCGGGGCACACCAGTGGAGGCCTTCTCGCTTGGCGGAGCTTGCTCTACATGCCGGGGATTCAGCCACAACGTCACCGCGGTAATCGCTGCGGCCACAGCGACCACGGACACCAACGCCAATGCCCAGCGAAGTCCAGTGGTGGGATTCGGGGAGTTGGACCTGTACTCGTCGCGAGGTCCCATTGCCATGTCCACGAGCCTAGACGCTCAATCAATGCCATGGGACTTCGAGATCTCGGCCGATCTCCTCAATCAATTGCGTTGTTCTGCTTCCGGAGCGCCGCACGGCCGATGACGAAAGCGATCTGGCGATACGCAGCCAGATCGGAGTCGTCACATCGCCGCCGGTTCCACACCTCCGGCTGCGCTCTTCACCGTTGCCTTCGACCGAGCCTCGGCCCGCACCTTCCTGCCGTTGCGGGCGAAGCCGGTGGGGGAGACGGTCACCGACAGCAGCGCGTCCTCGCCGGCGACGAAGGGGTGGAATCCAACCCCGGCGCCGCCGCGGCCCTTGACCGGGATGTCGTTGCAGGCGGTGACTTTCCAGCCCTTCTCCGACACCGACAGGATCGCCTCGGTGGCTTCACCGGTGATCGGCAGCGCAGCGATCACCTCGTCACCGTCGCCGGCCAACTTCACCCCGGCGACGCCGTTGCCGGCTGCGCCCTGCGGGTTGATCACCGACGGGTCGATGCGCAGCACCTTGCCGCGGCGGGTCACCAGCGCCATGTGCGCCCCTTCGGGCAGAACGCCGGAACACAGCAGACCGGTGATGTCGGGTGCCACTGGCACATCGCGGACCTTGGTCGGCAGGCCGGCACCGGTGGTGAACTTGATCCGCCCATCGGTCCAGACCGCCCAGCCGAGCCCGCCGGAGAGAAGGTCGCCGTGGCTGTCGGAGAGGATCCCCAGGTGGTCCAGACGCCACGCGGCGTTTGGCTTGCGGGGGCCGTCGTTGTCGGGGCTCAAGGACACCGGAGCGGCGTCGAAGTCCAAGGTGGTGCGCCGGTCGAACTCCTTACCGGCGAACAGCTTCGCCGTCTCCACCAGCTCGGCGTCGATCAGCTTCTTCCGGGCATCGGGGGAGGAAAGCAGCTCGGTGAGATGGGCGTGCTCGGCGTCGAGCTTGTCGGCTTCGGCGCGCAGCTCGATGACGTCCAGCTTGGTCAGCCGGCGAAGCTGCAGCGCCAGCACATAGTCGGCCTGAACCTCGTCGATCTTGAACCGGGCGCACAGGCCGGCGCGGGCCTCATCGACGGTGTCCGATCCGCGGATCACCGCGACGGCGGCATCGATATCGATATGCACCAGCAGCAGGCCTGACACCAGATGCCTTCTGGCGGTGACCTTCTCCAGCCGGTACTCGCTGCGGCGGACCACGACGGAATCGCGCAGCGACAGGAACGAGGCGATCAGCTCCCGCACCGACCACCACCGCGGGATGCGGTCGGCGTCGAGGGCCACCAGGCTGGCGGCGAAGGTTCCCTCCAGCGGGGTCAGCGCCAGCAGCGAGGTGATCAGCTGCTGCGGGTCGTGGCCGCGCTTGGCGCTGACCACGATGCGCAGCCCGTTGCGCCGGTCGGTGAGATCGGACATGTCGGCCACGCCGGGCAGGTCGCCACCGGCGATGAGAGAGCGGATGCGTTCCTGCACAGTGGAACTGGCCACTCCCGGTGGGAGTTCGGTGATGACCACGTTCCGGCCCTCCACCGACAACGTCCCGCGCACGGTGAACGAGCCTCGCCCGGTGGTGACGTAGTCGCGCAGACCGTCGGAGCCGACGACAGATCCGCCGCAACCCCAGTCGGGTCCGGGCAGCAGTTCCATCAGCTTGTCGTCGGAGAGTCCGGGCTTCTTCAGCAGAGCCCGGCAGGCGGCCATCACCTGGCGCGGGTTGTGGGCGGGAACCTTGGTCGCCCAGCCCTCGGCGATGCCGATGGCGCCGTTGACGAGCAACACGGGGAAGCGGGCCGGCAATACCGTCGGCTCGATCCATTCGCCGTCGAAGGTCTCCGTCATCGGTACGGCGTGGTCGGCCAGCTCCGCGGTCAGCGCCGCTCCGGCAGCCGACAGCCGCATCTCGGTGTAGCGGTCCGCCGCCGGGATGTCGCCCTGGATGCGGGGGAACGCCCCCTGCCCGTCGATGATCTTCACCCGCTGGAAATCGGCGGCCAGCAGCGCCGCGGCGCCGTACATCGCGGCCCCACCGTGCGGGTGCAGGTTGCCGGTCACCGCAGAGCAGACCTTCGAGGACTTCTGAGGCTTGTTGCCCGGCAACAGATTTGACGCGTGCATCTGGTACAGCAGACGCCGCTGACCCGGCTTCAGCCCGTCGTAGGCCGAGGGGATCGCCCGGTCGGAGGTGCTGTAGAGCGCGAAGAGCAGCTGATAGCGGTTCCAATAGTCGTCCGCGGAGACATCGAGGATCAGGTCCGGATTCTGTTCGATGACGTTCATCGGTCTGCTGTTTCCTTAGTTGAGGTCGAGGGTGGCGGTGTCGACGCGGGCCGCGGCAGCAGCCATCCAGTCGCGGCGTCCCTCCGGCGGGCCACCGAACAGGGTGTGGTGCAGATTGGCGGCCTTGTCGTCGGGCCTGATCCGGTAGACGGTGCGCTGGGCCGGGTCGAGCACGGTGTTCCAGAAGTCGTCGGCGTTCATCTCACCGAGGCCCTTGTTGCGCTGCACTTCGACCTTGCGGCGGGATGCGGCACGCAGCTTGGCCACCGCTTCGTCCCGCTCGGCCTCGTCCTGGCAGTAGACGCGGGTGTCGGCGTCATAGACGACGAACAGCGGCGGCAGCGTCACATAGACCATGCCGGCGGCGACCAGCGGCCGGTAGAAGTCGAGGAACATCGAGATCAGGCTGGAGTTGATATTGGCGCCGTCGGGGTCGGCGTCGGAGGCGAACAGGATCCGGTCGTAGCGGGACTTCTCCGGGTCGCAGTGATCCCGCACCCCGCAGCCCAGGATGCGTTCGATCGCGTCGAACTCCTCCTTGGTGCGGGCCTTGGTCGCGGTCCAGCCGAAAGTGTTGGGCGGCTTGCCTTTCAGCGGGAACGCCGCCTGGAAGGTGGCGTCGCGAGCCGCCTTGACCGTGCCCAGCGCGGAGTCGCCCTCGCAGATGAACAGCTCGGCCCCACTGCCGCGACCGCTCTCCCGGCTGGGTAGCAGCTTGGGCGGCAGGGACAGGTTGGTGCCCAGGCCCTTGGCTTTTGACGCCGCCCGGGAACGTTCCTTGGCCCCCTCGGCGCTGCGGCGGGCCCGTGCGGATTCCAGGGCCAGCTTCACCCAGGTGCTGAGCGCCGGGGCGTTGGCCGGGTTGGCCGCCCACACAGTGACGGCGCGGTTCACCTCCGGGGTCATCGCCACGTTCAGCGACCGCGACGACACCGAGGTCTTCGCCTGGGAGTCCCACGACACGTCCGGTGCTCGGGTGTCGACAGCCAGCGCGGTGACGGCCGCGAAGTCCTGTGCCTCCGGCCCATCCTCGCCCTTAGCCAGGCCGAGATCGCGCATGCGGACGGCCTTCTCGGCCAGTGCTTCGGTCAGGCCGCGCACCGCCGCGGACAGATGCGAGCCGCCGTTGGCGGTGCGGACGGTGTTGCAGAACGCCGCCACCGTGGCCGGCTCGGCCGGGCCGGCAGCCACCGACCAGCGCATCGGGGTGGGTCCTCGTCCGGTGGTGTAGGAACCGGATCCCTCGATGATCAGGGCCAGTTCGGGTTTGGGGGTGCCGGCGGCAGCACACATCAGGTCCAGCAGCGCGTCGGTGCCCCACGGCCCGTCGAACGGCGCGGTCAGCATCTCGGGCACCTCGCCGAGCGGCCATCCTTCGTCGATCACCCGCAGATGCACGCCGGGGCACATGCGGGCGGCGGCCTGGGCGCGCAGCAGCACCTCGTTGATGTCGATGACGCAGTCCGGGGCCACGGTCGGGTCGAACAGAATGCGCACCGAGGTGCCGTGGGCGTCGGGCTTCCGGTTGTTCACGCCTCGCAGCTTCTGGGTGTCGTCGCGGACGAACTCGGCCGCCGGGTCGAAGTCCTTCCCAGCGAACGTGCCCGGGTAGCCCATCCCGAAGCTCTGCACGTAGGTCTTGCCCGCGCGGCGCACGGTGACGTCGGTGCGGGCGGAGATGAACACTGCGGCCGCGGCGCCGATTCCGTTGAGCCCGGCGCCGACGGTGTCGGCGTCGGTGTGTGCCGAGAATTTGCCGCCGGCCCTCGCGGTGCCCAGCGTCTTGACGATGCCGTTCTTCTTGGTGACCGGATCGGTGTCGACCGGCAGGCCGCGTCCGTCGTCGGAGACCGTCACCGAGCTGTCGGCGTGCAGCACGATCACCACCGTCGACCCGCCATGGCTGGGGTCGGCGACCTCCTCCACGGCGTTGTCGACGAGCTCGCGCAAAGCGGTGAGCAGGACGTCCTGTCCCAGGTTCACCGCGGGACGCAGGCGGGTGTGCTGGACGTCGTCGAGTTCGGTGATGTCGGCGGCGGTGTAGCTCACGGGTGGTTCGTCCCTCTCGGCGATTCGGCGGTGGGTTCGTGTTCGTGTGGTTTGAGGAAACACCGTCATAGCGGCGGTATCGGCTCTGCCGGGTTCGACACGCCGCTGCGGGTCAGAAGCGCGGCCGAGATTCATCATATCGAACAGGCGTTCGATGTTGTGGCACTCCCGCGAGTCGGCGTGGGAGCACTGGCGGCATGGAAGCGTAAGGCGCTTTTCGGTTATGTGACGTCTGACTCCATCCCGCATCTGCGGGAGTGAACCGGTCCGCCGATCCCGGCGCGTAGAAAGGCGCTCTGAACAGTGCCGGAGCGGGCTCTCATCATCAGGCTCGGCCGATACGGCCGGGTCGGGACAGAATCATCCGCATCGCCCATCGGTAAGCTGGCTACAGGTTTCTGGCGAGGCTGGACAGCCTTTGGCCGGAACCGACTCACGACGGGTCGGCGATCGTTAGTCGCCGACGATCACGGATGTCTCAGGGGTGGGGGGCTGCTCATGGACCCAGAGGGCTCTGGGCTGAGTCTGAAGTCTGCATCCGTGCGCTGGGGGCACATCGCGGTTGTGGTGGTGCTCGTCGTCACGACCCTGGATTGGGTCGGATGGTCGACCGGGCGGCCGGAATTGACCCGGCTGTACCCGACCTGGCCGCAGATGGCGCCGTGGTCGGCTCTGTGGCTGGCGGCACTGGGGGTTTCGATCCTGATGCAGTCGGGGAGTCCGTCGCCTGCTCGGGTACGGATTGCGCGGGTACTGGCCGCGGCGGTTGGAGTCGTCGCCGCCGTGGTCCTTGCGGAGTATGCGATGGGTCGTTCGTTCGGCCTGGATCGGGTGTGGTTCGAGCAGGCGCTTTCTTCGGCGGAATCGAGTTGGCCGGGTCGTCCAAAGGCTCAGACGGCAGTGTCGACCCTGTTGCTCTCAGTCGTCGTTGCTTTGACACAGGTCAATCGTCGGTGGACCGTGCGGGTTTGCGCCGTGCTCCTTGGGGCCGCGATGGCCGTGCCGGCGATCACCGTGCTCGCCTATCTATTCGACACCCTCGCCATGATCTCGATCGCGCGGTCGCTCGGCATGGCTGTGACCACGGCAGTGGGGTTGATGTCTCTCGGCGCGGCATCGGTGTTGGTCCGTCCTGATCGCGGGCTGGTGGCGTGGTGGCTGTCCCAGGCCAACAAGTGGTCGATTTTCCGAATGACCGTCATCGTCGCGGGCTTTCCGATGTCCGTCGGCGTGGCAAGGCATGTGTTCCTAGCCCTGGGTTCCGGAGTGGCTGCGGCACTGGCGCTTTCGACCACCGTCGGAACTGTTGCAGTCGCGGGGTCGATGTTCTACCTCAACCGACGGGAGCGGCAACTCCTTGCCGCCGTCGAGTCCGAGCGCGCTCTGCTGCGTGCAAACTCAGACGGGATGCTTGATTCCCAGGCATTGTTGGAAGCGGTCCGCGATCACGATGGGCGGGTGGTGGACTTCATCTGTCGCAGTGCCAACCGCGCGCTGTGTTCCTATCTGGGCCGAACCGAGCAAGATCTCCTCGGCCGCAGCGCTAGTGAAGACGCACAGAATTTCGAGGCCTCCGGCCTGATGAAGCTTTACGTCCAATGCGTGGCGAGCGGCGAGCCGATAATGCTCGACGACCTCCCGCGCTTCAGCCAAGCTCATGACGAAGTCCGCCACTACGATCTGCGCCTCAATCCTGTGGGCTCGGACCTTCTCAGCGTCACATGGAGCGACGTGACCGAGCGGTTCGAGGCCGCCGCTCGGATCAGGGAGGCCGAGGAACGCTATCGCCGCTTGATCGACAATGCGGCAATCGGCATGTGCGTGATCACTCCGGACGGCCGTTTCGAGTCGGTCAACGATGCGCTGTGCCAGTTATTCGGTTACGACGCAGAGACGTTCATGCAGAAGAACTGGCGTGAGTTGACCGTCCCGGACTACCTGGAAACAGACTTGAAGAACGTCGACGACCTGATGAAGGGTCGCGCGGACTCGTTTCGGTTGATCAAGCAGTACATTCATGCCGACGGCCACCTGATCTGGGGGGACCTGTCAACGAGTTGTGTTCGCGACGGCAATGGCAGGGTGGAGCGATTCATCTCCCAGGTCATCGACATCACCGCTGCCGTGGCAGCCAATGAGCGGAATTACGTTCTCGCTGAGCGCCTTGAGCGCGAGAGGGAACGCTTGGCGGCGGAATTGCGGAGCGCCGCGGACTACATGTCATCGATCATGCCGCGGGGATTGACCGGCGTGGTCGACATCGCCTCTCGTTACCTGCCGTCGCGGGAACTCGGTGGCGACTGTTTCGACTACACCTGGATCGACGACGACCACCTTCTGGTTTATCTGATTGATGTGTCCGGCCACGGGATCGAACCCGCGCTGCTGTCGGTGTCCGTGCACAACATGATTCGCTCGGGATCCCTTGGCCTGGAGACCGTTTTGGCCCCCGAGGCGGCGCTGACCGAACTCAATCGCCTCTTCCAGATGGACCGGCAAGGCGATCACTACTTCACGATGTGGTACGGGATCTACCAGGTATCCACTCGCACCCTCCGCTACGCCAACGCCGGCGCACCGGCCGCACTGGCGTTCACGTCCGCCGCCGGGGGCGGGGTAGACGTCACCGAATTGCCGTCGACGTCGCGGCCCGTGGGGATGTTTGAGGACACCGTGTTCACCGCGCGCGACTACGCGGTGCCGCCCGGTTGCCGGATCCTCATCTACAGCGACGGCGCCAGCGAGATCACCGTCAGCGGGGGTCGACAGCTGTCGTCGGCGGAGTTCGTCAACGTGTGTGCTCAGGTTGCCGGCACGTCGGATAAGTCGCTCGATGACCTCATCACCGAACTGCGGGCACTGACACCCACGGGCTTCTTCGAGGATGACTGCTCACTGATCCAGCTGAGTATCGACTGACCGGATCAGGGGCCACCGTTTGTCGGAAGTAGGTCCATCACGTCCTTGCGGTGCATGAGAGTGGGGCCATCAGCCGTTCCGCTTCCAGAACGGTGCCACGACATGGCCGCGCCGCACCGCCATGACCAGGAGGACGACTCCTGTTGCCGTGCACAGCACGAAGGCGACGCCCGAGGACTCAACGCCGAAGGTGCCGCCGGTCAGCAGCACCGGGCCGTCGATGACCGGCTTGATGAGGCCGGGCTCGGCATAGCCGCCTGAAACGGTGCCTGAAAAGATTCCGGACTGGGTGTAGTTCCAGGCGATGTGGAAGCCCATGCTCATCCACAGCCGCCGGGTCAGCATGTAGGCGGCGGCGAGCAGGACGCCGGCTTCGACGCTGATGAAGATGGCGCCCATCAGTGTTGCGGCCGGGTTCATCAGATGGACAAGGCCGAACACCAGCGATGACACGACCAGCGACGTCCAGCTGCCCAGCCACTCCTCGACGATGCGGAACAGCACGCCGCGGAACAACAGTTCCTCGAATACGCCCGAACTCAACGGCAATGCGACGGCCGGCAGCAGGTAGGAAACGGGGTTGAGTCCGTCGATCTTGTAGATGCCCATCACCATGAGGATCAGGATGCAGGCGGTGTAGAGCCCGGCGCCGATGAGAAGGCCGATGCCGAGTTCGCGGCCCATGCCGGGCAGCGCCAGTTCGGTGACCGGCCGGCGCTCGATCAGGCGGACAAGGCCGATGTAGACGGCAAAGGCCACCGCCGACCAGCCGATGACGACAGCAATCTGCAGCAGTGGATTGCCTGCCGTATCGCCGATGAACTTGTTGCTGTAGCCCAGCATGTAGAACATCACGGCGCCGAACATGGCGAGGCGCAGTGGCGGGAATTGTGCGACACGTAGCCACATCGGCTCTTGGGTCTTCACCGAAAGCAGATTACCGCCGCGCTTCTGTGGCCCCGAGGATGTTGTGGATGTTGCAGTCGACGTACGTACGCTCAGGTATCGCTCGGTATTCGCCACTCCTCGAGGAGCCGCCCATGTCAAACCCGTTTGAGGCCGTCACCTTCACCCATGGGCCGGCTATGAAGAACCGATTCATGTTGGCCCCGCTGACCAATCAGCAGAGCAATCCGGACGGGACGCTCTCCGATGACGAGGAGCGCTGGCTGACGATGCGCGCCGCGGGTGGGTTCGGCATGACGATGACGTGCGCAAGCCACGTCGACGCTCTCGGGCAGGGCTTCGCCGGACAGCTGGGGTGCTTCGGCGATGAGCATCTGCCCGGACTCACGCGTCTGGCGGCTGGGATCCATGCGCAGGGGAGTCTGGCCGTCGTCCAGTTGCATCACGCGGGACGCCGAGCGCCGGCTGAACTCATCGGAACGGCACCGGTCGCTCCCGCCGCCGACGCCAAGACAGGCGCGCGCGCGATGACGACAGTCGAGGTGCGTGAGGTCATCGAGTCGTTCGTCGCGGCGGCCGTCAGATGCGACAAGGCCGGATTCGACGGCGTCGAAATTCACGGCGCGCACGACTACCTGCTCTGCCAGTTCCTCAACGCCGGTTTCAACAATCGGACCGATGAGTACGGCGGCAGCCGCGAGGCGCGGTTCCGTATCGTCGCCGAGATCATCACGGGCATCCGCGAGCGGTGTCGCCCGGACTTCATCCTCGGAGTGCGGATCTCACCGGAGCGATTCGGCCTCGCCACGGCGGACATGATCGACGCCTTCGAGCGGCTGGCCGCAACGGAGACAGTCGATTTCATCGACCTCTCGCTCTGGGATGTCTTCAAGGACGCGGTCGACGAGGAGTTCGCGCCCCAGCCGCTGCTCAAGCTGTTCACCGCCCTTGACCGTGGATCGGTTCGACTGGCAGTGGCCGGTCACCTCTACTCGGGATCGGATGTGCAGCGCGCGCTCGATCTCGGCGCCGACATCGTGGCGATCGGCCGGGCGGCGATCACCAACCATGACTTTCCGCGGCTGGTGCAGGCGAATCCCACTAGTGCGATGCGTGAGCTCCCGGTGCCGCGGGAGGTCCTCGTCGCCGAGGGGCTCGGGCCGGCATTTCTCGGTTACATGGCGAACTGGGAGGGTTTCGTCGGCGACTGACTCACACGGCCCGCCGGACTAGACCACGTGTCGATAGTGGCCGTCGGTGACGTCGTGGTACCACGTCGTCGTCGCCGGTGCCGGCAGTCCGGCGGCCTGCAGTGCTGCCGACAGCGGGCGGTAGGCGGGCGTGCGCGGTATCCGCTCGACGATGTGGACGACGGCGGGACGCTGGTGTGACGGGATTTCGCCCAACGCGGCGGTCAGTTCGGCCGCTGTCAGTGCCGCGCCGTTGTCCAGCGTTACCGCCGCGACCGCGACGTCCTCGGTGTCGGTCTTCACGGGATAGACCACGGATTCGTCGATCGCCGCGATGTCGCCGAGGGCGTCGCATATCGGTTGGCGGAAGACAGGTCCGCGCATCGACTGGATCACGGTGTTCCTGTTGTCCACGAACCAGTAGTCGCCGCCGCCGTCGCGGCGGAACAAGTGGTCGGTGGTGACCCAGGTGTCGCCTTCAGCGAATACCGACCGCATTGACACGCTCGCCGCATCGAGTCCCGATCGCGGCTTGGCGAGCAGCACGCCCACCTCGCCGTCGGCGCATCGGCGCACGAACCCATGGTCGTCCTCGACGAATCTGTTCTGCGTGGCATCGTAGGCGCCGAGTTCAATCTTGCTGCTGCCCGGTAGCGGTCTCCCTTTGGATCCGATCTTGAAACCGGCGACGTTGGCCAGCATCGCGTCCCCCTCGGTGGAGGCATAGAACTCCAGCACCCGTGCCGGCGCGAAGCGGGAGGTGACCTTGTGCCACAGCCCGGTCGGCATTCCGGCTCCGATGAACAGCCGGATCGGATGACGTTCGTGAAGCTCGGGGGAGGCAACGTCCACCAACTCGCGCAACATGGCCCAGGTGTAGACGACCACCGTGACTCCGTAACGGTGGATTTCGTCGGCGAACCGGACCGGGTCGACGCCCCTGGCCAAGGCGATGCGTGAGCCGCCGGCGAGGGCCCCGCCGAGGCCGACCATCAGAGCCGACGGATGATGCAGTGGTGCAAGGCAATAGATCGTGTCACCCCGGTCGAGAGCGGCGGCTGCGGCCGTTGCGAAGGCCGACAGCGCCCACCGATGATTGGTGACCTTTTTGACGACGCGGCGCCCACCGGTGGTGCTGAAGAACACGAAGGCGACATCCAGTGCCAGCCCCGGGTTGGGCCGATACCAGTGCGGCAGGCCTGTGTCGGACACGTTCAGCCGGCCCAAAGCGACCACCCGGTCGCTCTCGGGGCACGGGATGTTCCCCGACATCAGCACTCGGGCGCCGGTGGCCGCGGCCGCCGCCAACCGGGCGGGTTCGGTGATGATGTCGGCAACCTCGCACATCTGGACTGCGGTGGCGAGGTCATCGTCCGGGGTAAGCAGCACCGCCACCGCGCCGAGTCTCGACAGTGCGGCAATCGCAATCACGGCGTCGGGGCAGGTGTCCATCAAGATGCCGACATGGGCGCCCTGACGAATACCGACGGCGATGAGGCGCCGCACCATATCGTCGACGAGTGCTGCAACCGCGGCATTGGTATGAACCCGATCTTCAAAAAGGAAGCATTCCTCGTCGGGTGCCCTCTTGGCCTGGTCGGCGATCAGTCCTCCCAACGACACCCGGGTATGGGGTTGCAGTCGCTCCAGGCGGCTAAGACGGGGCACCGACCGTACAGCCTCTGCGGCGAGGTCTCTGCCACCGCGTGCGGCTCCGACCGCGGCCTCGACGAACCCGAGGCCTATTCCGATGCTCAGTTCCGTCAGCGCGCCTACCGAGTGGCCGACTCGCGACGTCAGTCCAGGGGAGTCATCCACCCCTTCCCCGGAGGCGCCTTCCATCAGACGCACGCCGTCGGGTTTGGTTCCCTGCCCGTCCCGCCACAGCACCCAATTGCCGACTGTGGGCCAGGTGTGTGTGGCGGCACTCGACCCGACGACGAGGCCGAAATGACCGGTTTCGATCAGTATCTCGGACACTTCGGCGCGCGGGGCGGCGTGCTGGATTCCCCGCACCGACGCCGGTTGGCCGATGCCGTCGATCTCGCCGACGAACGCAAGGATTGGGCAGACGATCTCGGCGAGCGTGATCAATGTGCCGTCGATCACTGCGCCGCCGGACATCATGCGGTTATGAACCACGAACTGCCGAAGCAGCTCGGCGACGGCCGGACCGGACCATGCCACCCACCCGTCGGCTTGGAGGAAGCGGCGTTGTTGTTCCCGGGGGAGCAACGCCTCCCGGTCGTGGAGTTGCAGTAGAAAACTCCACCGTGCCTGGAGCGTCTTGATCGGGTCCAGGAGCTGGAAACCGGTGCGGGCCATCCATCCGGACACGGACAGATGGTTGAAGACGTGATCGGCGATGAACTGGGCGCCCGGACCGGCTAGTGCCGCGGGTATCCCGAAGGGCAAACCGCTGAGCGAATCGACGGCGCTGCCCAGGGTGATGACGCTGGCCAGGCCTTCGGAACGCCGGTAGGCCGCGGTTTCGTAGCAGAACATTCCGCCTTGCGAGTAACCCACCAGATGCACATCGCGACCGGTGCATTCGCGTACCGAGTCGACCACTCGGCTCAGTGCTATGACATGGTCGCTGAACGTGCGTGCGAGGCCACCGCGTTCGAGGTCCGGCGCACCGAAGTCGACAACCCACGGATCAACGCCGAGATCGTGCAGGATCCCGACCGCACCCTGTTCGCGGGTGACATCGAAAACGTTGGCAGACATCATCATCGGCGGTACGAGCACAACCGGCGGCCGTGATGGATCAGCAGGGGTGTCTGGAAAGTATCGGCGCAGCCGATACATGTCGCACCGTTCCACGGTCTGATACGCCGACGGACGGGATCCGGTCTCGAACCCACCGAACCGCAGTACCTCGGCGCCGTTCCGGATGGTCGCGCCCACCCGATTTGCGGGTCTCGCGATCAGATCGTTCCAGTTCACTGATACCACGAGTCCAACCGACGCTCCCCTGATGTGACACACCTGCTGTCGTCACTGACTTCAACACTACGCCTCGCGCATGGTTGTCCACTCTGTCGTTTCGCCTTGCCGATAAGTCACCGGAGCGCAATTGAATTGGCAGGCAGACGGATTCGTGGCCCGGCAATCTCGGCATTGGCGGACGGTTGATCAGCGGATCAGGGCTGCGAGCAACTCCGTCAGCGGCACGGTCGCAAACCCGATCGACGCATCGCTGATGCCGTAGGGGAGCACGAGGGTCTCGGCGTGGATCATCGCGCCGCAGGAGTAGACGACGTTGGGAACGTAGCCGTTCTGTTCGTCGGCGGCCGGACTGAGCAGCGGTTCACGCAGCCGGCCGATGACCTTTGTCGGATCTTCGAGGTCGAGCAGGATCGCTCCGATGCGGTAGGTGCGCATCGGTCCGACGCCGTGGGTGAGCACCAGCCACCCGGCGTCGGTTTCCATCGGCGCCCCACAGTTGCCCAGTTGCAGTACCTCCCAGGCTTGCAGCGGCTGCTGGCAGGGCACTGCGCTGGTCCAGACGAACGGACGATCTGAGAAGGCGATGGTGTTCGACTCGCGGTCCGATCTTGACAGCGCGGCGAAGCGCCCATTGATGCGGCGGGGAAACAACGCCAGACCCTTGTTCGCCGCGGCCTGCCCGACCATCGGGGTGGAGACGAAGGACTGGAAGTCCCGGGTTTCGAGCAGTTGCTGGCTGATATGCGTTCCGCTGTAGGCGGTGTAGGTGGCGTAGAACGTGACCGACCCGTCGTCGTCGGTGAAGCGGACGAAGCGGGCGTCCTCCATGCCGGCCATCTCGGCGTGCATTGAGGGGAACAGCACCCGTTCGGAAATGGTTGTCCGGCTGGGGAATTCGATGCGATAGGTCCGCTCGGCGATGGACTGTATCTCCGCGATCGTCTCCTGTGCGCGTCCGCGGGTGCTCAGGTGCGTCTGCAACGCGTCGAGCTGACGCTCGAGGTCGGCCCTGGTGAAGTGGTCGCCGAGCGCATCGAGGACATAGGACGCGGCCTCCCCGGAGTCGCCGAGCCGGGCCAGTTCGACGCGAAATACCTCGGCGTCGAGCAGTTCCGGAACGGTGTCTCCCACGACGGCGAACCGGGCGCAGTCATCGAGTCTGGGCTGGCCCGTCTCGGAGATGACGCCGGTCCGGAACCCGATCGACGAGCGGTGTCCCTCCCCGATGCCGCGCACGCTCATGATGAATCGCGCACCGCCCGGACTGATTCCGGTCTGGTCGGGATGCAGCACGATGCTGGGATTGCACAACGCCGCACCCTCGATGGCGTACTCGCTGGTGAATGCCGCACCCAGCAGCACCAGCCGGTCCTCGGAGATCTCGGCCTCGGGGTTGAGGCGATCGGCAAGTTCGGCGGCGTGCCGGCGAAAGATGCCGTCGAGGTCGCGATGGCGTTCGTTGAATCGGATGGTGACGTCCTCCAACGCCGCCACCACATCGCTCTCGCTCAGCGCCAGGATGCGGGCGAGAACGACTCCCGCCCTGGACTCCTGCCGCTCGAAGCCTTCCTGGCCGGGAACGAAGAGTTGGGTGATGACGCGCGCCGGGTCCGCGGCGATTCGCAGGGGAGTCCGCGTGATCAGCCCCCGCGACGTCGAGATCGACGTCATTGCAACACAGGAGAGAGGCGGCTCGCGTGCTGCAAGGTCGACAGCACGGCCAGAGTCGATTCCGCGCCTTGGTTCTGGTTCACGCTGTCCGCGTGCAGTCCGTCGAAGCCACCGCCGGTGTGCGGATCCCACATCCGCAGGCCCGCATCGTTGGCGCCCTCGAACCACGCCGCCGCGGCGCGCACGGTGTCCGGCCAGACGGGGCTGGCGTCGATCCCGGCGGCCCGCGCGCAGGCGTCGGCGAGGGTGGACACCTCGATCGGTTGCTGGTCGAATCCTGGTCGGGTGTCGCCAGGTCCGCTGCCCCCGGCAGGGGTGGGTGAGAGGTGGCCGTCGGCCGTCTCGTGGTTGACCAGCCAGGCCAGCAGGTCCAGGCCGCGTCGCTGCAGTTCGACGTCCTCGAGTGCGGACCCGGTCGCGATCATCGCCTCGGGAAGGACCGCGTTGGCGTAGGTCAGTCGCGGCTCCGGCCACGGCCAGGCGAGATCACCGTTCGGTCCGGGGATGCCGGCCGCGTAATCGGTTATCAGTGCCCGGGCCGCCCGGTCCTGCGGGTTCACCGTGAGAACTTCCGCGGCTCCGAGTGCCGCGAACGCCATCGCGCGCGGCCAAGGCGAGCGGACGGCGGCGGAACGTTCGAACTGGATGACCGACAAGCGCCGAACGAGGGAGACCTCACTGTGCGCTGCGGCGGTCCCCAGACCCCACAGACAGCGTCCCCAGGCGTCCTCAGTTGCCGGAGCGTCGGTCCACCGTCCGTTGCGGTCCATTCGATTCCGGCACGGCCCGGCGAAGGATTGCGCGTCGTTGAGGAATTGCACGGCGACCTTGGCCAGGCGGTTCGTCTCGCTGTGGGAGTCGGACTGGCGCGCTGCGACCACGAGAACACGGGCCATGTCGTCGGTGCAGTAGCCGTGCTCGGGCCGCGGTTCGGAGAAGCGGGCGTGCTCGAAAGTGCCGCGCTGATCAGTCATTCGCAGCAGGTGGTCGAAGTTCGGTTCCGGCGGGCGGGTGGTCATGTCAGCGCCGGCCGCTCACTGGCGAGCCGCTGCGCGAGTCGCAGATACTGCCTGGCGACCACCGGCCATGCCATCGTCGGGGCCAATCGCCGCGCTTCTGCGGCCATCGAGCCGGCCAGGTTCGGCTCGGTGAGGATGCGGCGCAGTGCGACGACGAGCGCCGCCGGGTCGTCATGGTCGACGACGATTCCGGCGCCGCTGGCGAGCAACTCGGCGGCGTGTGGGAATGCGGTGGCCACCACCGGACGGCCACTGGCGATGGCGTCAACCAGAACACCGGAGGTGACCTGATCGGTGGAGTCGTAGGGCAGCACCACTGCGGCTGCGGACTGGGCCAGCGCATTGAGTGAGGCAGGCGTCTGATAGGCGGCGTCAAAGCTCACCGCGTCCGCGACGCCGCTGTTTCTCGCCTGTTCGATTCTGGCCGTCCGGTACTTCTCGCCATCGGCGGCCAGAACCTTCGGGTGGGTCTGACCGGCGATGAGGTACCGGGGCGAACCGGGTAGTTCGTGCAGGGATGCCATCGCGTCGATGACCCGTTCGACACCCTTTCCCGGACCCAGCAGTCCCCAGGTCAGCAGTGTCGGCCGGCCCGGAGGCATCGGGGCCGCACGACGTGGGATGGCCGCGCCGTGTGGAATCGTCGTGATCTTTCGGGGATCGACGTGATAACCGAGGCACAGACGTGTGTTGGCGGCCTCAGACATCACGACCACCTCATCAGCCAGTGCGGCGATCTCCTCGAGCACCGCGCGCTGGTGCGGGGTCGGATGCTTGAGAACCGTATGAGCGACGACGACGGAAGGAACCCGTAGCGCGCCGAGGATCTCCACGATCTCGTCGCCGTCGACGCCGCCGTAGATGCCGTACTCGTGCTGGATGATCGCAATGTCGTTCTGGTTCAACAGTTCCGAACAGGCGGCCACCGACGCCGCGGAGCCGTTGACCAGTTCGCCGATGACCCTGGTGTCCGAGGTCTGTGATCCGTCGGCCACCCGCACCACGCCGACGTCGGCGCCGTTGGCGGACAAGCCGCCACACAAGGATGCGCTGAAGGTCGCTAGGCCGCAGACCGTCGGGGGGAATGTCCCGAGAATGCCGAACCTCGGCAGATTCACAGGCCTGCGTGCCAGATCATCGACGAACCCGTGGCCGTTCCGGAGGCTGAACGTCATGACTTTCCACTCAGCAGTAGACCGTCGACGGTCGAATCGTTGTTCACGGCGGCCGCGGTCATCATCGCGGTGTGAGCGTCGTGATCGGAAGTGCTTGGCGGCACGACGAGAAGCGTGATCCGACTGCGGTCGAGTCCGAGGATCTCGATGCTGTGTGGTGGCTGGTTTCGGTATCCGTCGAGGCGGACCGACCGGTCGCCGATGACGAGTCGGGCGGGTGAGGCGCTCCACTCGCCGACGTTATAGAGCACGCGGTCGATGGGTCCAAGCCTGACCGAGAGCACTGCCAGCAGGTCGGGGAGTTCGGTGGGCAGGGAATCGCTGTGAGGCCACCAGGCCCCGTCCACGTAGCCGGTCTGCGGCGCCTTCGCTTTCAGGCGTAGCCGCGGCGTGCGCTCCGGTGGACTCGCGTTCCGTTTGTCGTCAGATTGATCGTGGTGTCGCGTCATGAAGACGCTCCCGTCCTGGCCGCGAACCGGCCAGATGTTTCGACTCAGCGACGAAACAACTTCGAGCAGTCATCTGCGAAATGCCGCTGATCTCGTCAGTCTACGCTGGTAAACGCTATCTGGCCTGATCAAGCCTCCGGAATCTCGGCGGTCCACACCTTGAAGCTTGTCAAGGTGTTCTCGCCGAAGGTGTTACTCAGCGCCACATCGGCTGCGTCGCGACCCCGCGCGATCAACACCCTGCCGATGCGGGGAACGTTGTTGCGTGCGTCGAACGTGTGCCACTGCCCGCCCAGGAAAACCTCGAACCAGGCGGCGAAGTCCATCGGCCCATAGGGCGGTTCCATACCGATCTCGCCGAGATAGCCGGTGCAGTAACGGGCGGGGATGTTCATGCACCGACAGAATGCGACGGCGAGATGGTTGAAATCGCGGCAGACGCCTGTTCGACTATTGAACGTCTCAAGCGCCGTCTGTGTCGCCCGGGCGAACTCGTAGCCGAAGGTCACATGGTTGTGGACGTAGTCGCAGATTGCCTGAACTCGTCCCCACCCTGTTGGCGCTTGCCCGAAGAGTTTCCAGGCAGTGTCCGAAAGCTGATCGGTCTCGCAGTATCTGCTACCGAGCAGGTACACCAGCGTGTCGATGGGCAATTCCTCAACCGGAATCTGTTGTGCGTCAGAAGCAATGACGTCGGGAAGCCCGGTGTCTTTGACAATGGCGTTCGCGGTGATTCGGGTGAGACCCTTGGGTGCCAAGATTCGCGTGCACCAGTTGCCGAAGCCGTCGCGATAGGCCTCCAACGGCACCGGTGGATCGAATATCAAGTCATCACGGCCCACGAGGTCCGACACCCGGGTGAAGTGGACATTGAGGTTGAAGATGATCGGGGTGGGCTTCGGGCAGTCGAAGATCATCTCGAAGCCGACGTTGATTCGCATCACTGTTCTCCGGTATCTGTCGGATGTCTGGGCGATTGGGCGGCGGCCGCGCGCAACGAGTCGATCAGAGCGCATCGCAGGGCTGTCCAGCGCGCGCCGGCGGCCGAGAGGATTCCCTGGTTGACCTCGAGTTCGATCCCGAGGTGGTGACTCTCGTCGAACCGGTGGCGTAAGGCTTCGGCGAGCCCGGTCGCCACGCTCAATGCGCGGGGGTCGAATCCGCGGTGGGAGTCCAAGAGGCCCCGATGTCCGCTGAAGAGCGGAGGGTACGGGGCGGGTTCGCGATTGCCGCCGTGTTCACACGTGATGGGCAAGGTGTCCACCTTCGCGTTGGTCCTTCACCAGCTCAACTCGGGCAGCTCGCGGAACACCTCACGCAAGCCTTCGCTCCAGTTGCGGCTGAGCGCGGTGAAGTACGGGTCGTCGACATCCAGACGCCGCCGGAGGCGCACCTCGAAGCTGTCCCTCTCGTAACGCAGCAGATCGATCGGCATGCCGACTGATAAATTGCTGCGCATCGTCGAATCAAAAGATACGAGAACACATTTGGCCGCATCGGCCAGCGGTGTCTGCCGGGTGAGGACGCGGTCGAGGATGGGCTTGCCGTACTTGGTCTCGCCGGTCTGGAAGAAGAGGGTGTCCGCCCCGGCTTCGATGAAGTTGCCCTCGGCATAGGTCCGGAACAGACGCATCGGCTCACCGCGGATTTGTCCCCCGACGATGAACGAGGCGTTGAACGCTTCCACATGACCGGCGTCGCGCTTCTCGGTCTCGCGCATCGCGTCGGTCACCAGCACCAGAACGTCGAACATCGTGCGGGCGCCGAGAATGTTGGTGGGGGCGTCACCGTCGGCGCAGCGTTGGTTCAGGATGCTGATGACAGCCTGGGTGCCGGCCAGGTTTCCCGAACTGAGCAGAACGATGACGCGGTCACCGCGACGTTCGAAGATCGTCATCTTGCAGAATTTTGCGACGCTGTCCATGCCGGCGTTGGTGCGCGAGTCAGAGGCGAAAATCATTCCCTCGTCGAGCAATACACCGATGCAGTACGTCATGTGATTCGAGCAACCGCTCTCAGCTATGGCAGGACGTACGGATGAGAAGCTGCCGACTCGAATTCCGCCTGGATGAGTTCGACACTACAGGGAGGAATGGAATGTTGCCTGTCGAGTGAGAGCGAGATTGGCTTTGAACGGCGCGGCGCAGTCGCGATCATGACGATCGACGACGCAACGATAGCCGCTTTCGTGGAGAAGAGGACTCCGCTCTTCAACCGACCGTGATCAACTCCCTCAGAACTCGAACGCCAGGAAGCGGAATCGGTGGCCGTCGGCCTCGAACTCGGCCAGTGACCGCGCGCCGAGTCTGGTGCTGGTGGTGTGCAGTGACCGGCTGTTGTCCGCAGCGACGAACAGCACGCCGATGTCGTACTGAATCCGGTAGGCCTCCCGACTGACGGCGTGAAGCGACGAGTACACCCCATGGCCGCGTACCTCTTCGGCGATGCAAACCGGGCCGTGGACGGCGTATCGCTGTTGGGCGATCGGCTTGCCGTTCATCTCCAGGGTCTCGGTGAGCGCAACCATCTCCCGCAGAACGGCGGGCAGGCCCGTCTCGGTGGGATCGGGTGGAGGGATGACGACCATGAAGCCGGCCACTGCATCATCCCCGGTGACCGCGACGTGCACCCCGCCCTCCTCGATCACGCGGGTCCACCACTGCGGCGGATGCAGGATGGAGATGAAGCCGTCCGCGCGCTGTTCCGGTTCGAGGTTGTCGATGTAGTAGCGGGACTCCAAGGCCGCCAGTCCTGGAACATCGTGTTGTTCCGCCAACCTGATCCGCACCTCCGGGGCCATTGCCAGATGATCTCAGGAGTGGAGCACCAGCGTCTCCGGTACCGTCGGTGCAGTGACGGGAGCGCTGAAGTGAGTGCAAACGCGGTCGGCTTCGAACGGCGTGATGCGATCGCGATCGTGACGATCGACGACGCACCGTACAACCGGATGACCTTCGCGTTCATGGACGCGTTGGAGGCACTGGTTGCCGAGATCGCCGCCGACGAGCGCATCCGTGCGGTGGTGATCACCGGTGCAGGCGATGAGAACTTCTCGGTCGGCATGAACCTCAAGGAACTCGTCGGCGCGCTCGGGGATACCGAGAAGGTCGATCAGATTCTCGATCAGCGGCTGCGGGTGCTGGCGGCGATCGAGAACATGGACAAGCCCTGGATCGCAACGCTTTTCGGCAACTGCCTCGGCGGGGGACTGGAACTGCCGCTGGCCTGTCACTTTCGGCTGGCGGCTCAGGACGGGGCGAAGATCGGTCTGCCGGAACTTCACCTGGGCAGCGTTCCAGCCTGGGGCGGCAGCGCGCGCCTGGTGCGCCGCATCGGTCGCGACCGGTCGGTCGACATGATCCTGCGGGCCAAGACGGTGTCCGGTCCGGAAGCGCTCGATCTCGGCTTGGTGACCGAGGTGTGGCCCAACGCCGAACTCAAGCAACGTGCGGTCGACCTGGCGGCCGAACTCGCGACCCAGCCCAGAATCGCCATGGCCACAATGCTGCGATGCCTGGTCTCCTCAGCAGAGAAGACACTCGAGGAATCGCTGGCTGCCGAGCGTGCGGCGTTTCACGCGACGCTCGGCAGCCCCGACATGATCGAAGGCCTCACCGCGTTCATGGAGAAGCGGATTCCGGTCTTCAATCGCGACCAGCAGCAGTGAGGTCTTTGACGAAGGGCACCAGGCAGACCTCGGCGCGGTAAGTCTCGCTGCGCGCCGACAACGGTGCCTCCAGGCGGGTATATCCGCGCGAAAGGTAGAGCGCTTCGGCCTCGGGCTGGCGGTGGCCGGTGGTCAGATAGACTTGGCGGTAACCACGTTCGATGATTTCGGCCTCCAGTGCGTCGAGCAGCAGGCTGGCGTAGCCCTTGCGGCGGTGCCGGCTGCCAGTCCAGATGCGTTTGAGCTCAGCGGTTTCCACGCTGTCGACCGAGCCGTAACGGCGGAAGGCGCCGCCGGTCACTGGAACCGAGTCGAGCAACCCCACCAGCATGCCGCCGTGCGGCGGGTCGAACTCGTGCGCCGGATAGTTGACCAGGCCGCGAAGAACCCGCTCCGGAGCGTCGCCGTAGCGCGACCCGTACTCCTCGGCGAGCTCGGCCAATAGCGGCCGGGCCAACTCGTCGTCCTGGCTGACGGACCTGAATTCGATCAAGCCGGAGTCTGGACGCCGAGATCGAGGACGACCGAGTTCCAGATGTAGAGATCGTCAGTGATCGTCAAGGACTCGGCGTAGTGGCTCTCGTTGGAGCGAACCGACGCTGCCGGGTTGACGCCGAAACTCGGCCTGCCGAAGATCAACTCGAAGAGCGCCACGATCGCGGATGTCGCTCCGACGACAAGAGTGGCGGGCACGCCGACAACGACGCCGATCATGTCGGCGACGACGTTATCGCCGAAGAGCGACCCGATGCCCTGTCCGATGGACATGCCGAGTGCGATCTGGAGGAACGGATCGGTGACGACCTCCTGGGCTGTGAAGCCCCTCCAGTCGCTGATCGGCATTCCGAGCACGATCTTGACCACCAGGTTATCGGCCAGGGTCTGGCCGGCATTCTTGCCGAATAGCGACTGCACCGTGCCGTCGGCGATCTGCCCGAATGTCCGGTCCAGGAACCGGTTGTTGATGCCGGACTTCTGCAGCAAGGAGACGGTCTCTTCGTCGGCGAAGAGACCGAGCGCCTGCCGGACATCGGGATAGGCCAGCAGGGTGTTCACCGCGGGCGGGATCACCGCGTTCACCGCGCCCACGACGGCGGTGGCGGAGCGCAATCCCTTCAGCGCGCTCTGCTGTGCCACCGTCGCGTCGGCTCCGTCGATCACGTCGTCGGCGTACTGGTTCACCGCACCCAGCAATGCGGCGTTGAAACCGGGGTAGCCCAGGAGTTGGGTCACCACCGACCCGATCTGCGTGGCCATTTCGCCGACCACGGCGGTGTTGGCCAGCAGTTCGGCCACCGCGGAGCCGTCTTGCTGCGCGATGAAGGCCTGGACCGCCGTATCCGCCGCCAGGGTGGTGATCAACGTCGTGACCGTCGCGCCCAGCGCCTGCTGAATGGCGGGGTTGCTCAGCAGGTTGAGGTCGACCAGGGTCAGCGAGTCGGCGACGGTGGTCTTCTCCGCCGAATCGATCGTGGGGTTGGTCTTGAGCGCTTCCTCGGCGTTCTGCCTCGCGACCGCCGGATCCTCACCGGCCACCAGTGCCGCCGCGTAATCGCCAACGATGCCGGCCAGAGCTTCGGGGACTCCGAACTGCCCCAGGAAATCAGGCAATGCCGAGGCGATGATCGTCACGACCCCGGAGCCGAATCCCGGAACGGTCAGCAACTGATCCACGGCCGCGCCGAGCGCCTGTCCGACCGGCACGGCGATCGGAGAGTTTTTCATCGACTCGGTCACGAACACCGTGACCAGTTGGCCTGCGTACGGGCCGAGGTTGGTGAGCAGAGTCGTCAGACCGGTGTCGGCGGCTTGGATCACGTTCGAGTTGCTCAACAGCGCGCCGACCGATTCGGTGACGACTCCGATCACCGCGTCTTGGACCGGGGCGCTGTTGGCCAGCCACGTGACCGCGTCATTGGCCGCTGTCTTGACGTTCTCGCCGGTGACCACTTCGATCGCGAACATGTCGGCGGCCTCGGAGAAGGCGGATACGACACCTGCCGAGCGGAAGAAGTTACCGAGTTCATCGTTGACCAGGCCCACCAACGCGACGCGGACATTCGGATTGCTCAGGAAGGTGTCCACCGTGGCCGCGACCTGGGTCCCCACCGCCTGACCCAGATCTCCGCCACCGACGGCCTTGGAGACGTCCTTGACGATCTGCTCGTTGAGCTTCGCCTGGACGGTCGGATCGGCGAGCAGGTCGGTGACCACCCCCGCTGCCGTCTTGTCCAGTGCCGAGAGCAACGTGGTATCGGTCAGCAGTGTCTCGACCGCATCGCCGACGGCCAAGCCTGCGGCCTGCTCGACATCGGAGTTGGCCCGCAACTCAGCCTGGACCACCGGCGCGACGGTCTTGATAGTGCCGGCGACCTCCGCGGCTGCCAATTCCCCTGCCGCGGTGGAGAATGCGGTCACCACGCCCGGGTAGCCGAAGAAGTCCGCGGTCGTCGTGTCGACCAAACCGACCAGGGCGAGGCTGACATCGGGATTTTGCATCAGGGACACCACGGCCGCGGCGACCTTGTTGCCCACGGCCTCGCCCAACGCTGTGCCGTTGAACGCCACCCAGACGTTCGTGTAGACCTTCTCGGAGACAGCCTCCTGGACGTCGGGGTCGGCGAGCAGATCGGCGACCAACCGCGAGGTTGTCCCGTCCACCGCCTCCCAGACGTTTTGATTGCTCAACAGTTCCGACACGGTGGTCGTGACGATCGTTTGCACAGCGGTGTCGACCGCGGTGTTGGTCCGCAGCTGCGTGACCGCGTCCTTCGCGGCGACGCTGACCTCGGCGCCGGTGAGCGCCTCCAGCGCGAAGGTGTCGGCCGCAGAGGCGAACGCGGCGACGACCCCGTCGGCCCGGAAGAAGTCGCCGAGTTCGGTGTCGACCAGGCACTCCAACGCGTCCTTGACGGTGGGATTGCTCAGGATCTCGACGACCGCGGTGCCGACCTGGGCGCCCACCGCATCACCAAACGGGCCACCGCCGAGGAGAGTGGAGACCTGCTTTGTGACCTCTGCATCCAGTCCCGCCTGAACATCCGGGTCGCCGAGCAGGTTACTCATCAACGAGGACAGCTTGTCATTGAGCGCTGTTATCACGTTCTGGTTGGTCAGCAGCGCGGTGACAGCATCGCCGACGGCCAGGTTCACCCCGGTCTGAACGGCGGCGTTGGCCCGCAACTCGGCTTGTACCTGAGGCGCAACGGTGCTCAGGGTGTCGGCCACCGCCGCGGACGCCAATTCGCCTGCCGCAGTGGAGAACGCGGTGACCACACCGGGGGTACTGAAGAGGTCCTTGAACACGGTGTCGACCACGCCGACCAGGCCGGTGCTGACATCCGGGTTCTTCATCAGGTCCACCACTGCCGTCGAGACCTGAGTGGCCACGGCGACAGCGAAGGTTGTGCCGTTGAGCGCCTTCCAGATCTCGGTGTAGACCTTTTCGCTCACGCCCTCCTGGACGGCCGGATCGGCGAGCAGTCCACCGAGCAGATTCGCCGCGGCGGTGTCCAGCGTCGACCACAACGTGGAGTCGTCGAGCAAGTCGGCGACGGAGTTGGTGACGACGGCGCCCACGGCATCCTGAACCGCGGTGCTGGCCCGCAACGATGCCTCCGCAGCTTTCGCGGCGGCCTTGGCATCGCCGTCGGCGAGAACGTCCAGGGTGAAGGTGTTGGCGGCGACGACGAACGCGGCGACGACACCGTCGGAGCGGAAGAAGTCGCCGAGTTCGGTGTCGACCAAGCCCGCCAACGCATCACGGACAGACTGCTGGCCCAACAGTCCGGCGACGGCGGTGCCGACCTGGGCCCCCACCGCCTGGCCCAGTGGCCCGCCGCCGAGGAGATCGGAGACGTCCTTGGAGACCGTCGCGCTCAGGCCCGCTTCGACCGCCGGATCGGCCAGCAGTCCGGCCACCAGGGAAGACGCCGTATGGTCCAGTGCGGCAAGGAGATTGGGATCAGTCAGCAATGTTTCGACTGCATCGCCGACCGCTACACCGATCGCCTTTTGGACAGCAGGGTTGGCCTTGAATTGCGCCGTAGCGGCCTTCTCCGCGTCCTTGTCCTCAGCCAGGCCGGCGGCGGCCACGTCCCCGGCGGCCTTGGCGAACGCCGTGACCACACCGGGGTATTTGAAGAAGTCTCCGATCATGGTGTCAACCAGACCAACCAGTCCGGCTCTGACGTCCGTATTGCTCAACAGGCGCACGACGGCAGCACCTGCCTGGGCGCCGACCGCCTGGCCCAGTGCGGTGTCCTTGAAGAACTTGGCGACCTCCGTGGTGACCTGGTTGCCCACGGCTGTCTGGACCGCAGTGTCACCGAGCAGTGCGGTGACCAAGGACACCGCGGCGTTGTTGACCGCGGTCAGTACTTCGTCGTTTCCGAACAGAGCGGTGACCCCGGACGTGACCGATTGGCCCACGGCGGCGTCGATGGCGGGGGTCTTGCGGAGGCTGTCGATGATCGTTTTTTGGGCTTTGGATTTGGCATCGGAGGCGTTCGGGCCGTACGTCAGGTCCACCGAGACCAGTCCGCCGGCAGCGATCGCCAGTGCTGTGACGGCATCCGACGAGCTGAGGATGTTGCCGAACAGGGAGTTCACCCACGAGGTCAACCCGGTCTGGACGGCCGGGACGGCGACCAGGTTCGCTGCGGCAATTCCGGCCTGGGCTCCGATTGCCTGCGCGAGTGCATCACCGCCGAGCAGGTTGGTGACTGCGGTATCGACCTGAGTTCCCAGCAGCTGCTGGACGCCCGGATTGCCGAGCATTCCGGGGATCAGGGCGTTGACGAACTGACTCAGCCCGGCAGTGACGGGTTGGAGATTGGGAGAAGTCAAGAGAGAGTTCACGAAGCTCGTCACCGCGAACCCGGCTGCCGGCGCGATCAGAGGGCCGATCTTATTCTCAGTAGGTGAAGGATCGGAGTTCGGTTGGGGCGGACTCAGGAAGTTGACGAGGCCGCTGACCATTGCGTCGGCCAGGACGTTGGGAATGTTTTGGCCTGGGGCGTTGAGAAAGGTACCGAAGGCGGTTCCGGCCTGGGTGGCCACGATGCCGCCGATCGAGGAGAAGAGCCCCGAGATGGCGTTGCCGATCGTCGTACTCAGCGTCGGAATGTTGGGGTTGCCCTCGCCGAGGATCTGAGTAGCCGCATTTGCGCCGAGGTAGTCGGCCATGGTGGGGACCAGCAGCACGTTGATGGAACTGGTGAAGGCGCTGTCCAAATAACCCTGGACCGTGCCGTTGCTGAAGAACCGGACCAGCGCTTGTTGGCCCAGGGCTTGTTGTGTGGCGTTGAATCGCTTGAGAATCGCGGCGCTCGGATCGCCGGTCCTACAGGCGTTAAGAAAGAGATCGGCGTCGGGGTTCGATGTGGGGAGGTTCAGTGCCTTCAGAAACGGGACCAACTGAAGGGCGACATAGTTGGGCTGGCCGGTGGGGCCAGCGGTACTTCCGAACGTGTTGCTGACGAAGCTAGCCGCCGCGGTGCCGATGAGATTCGCCACGGGCGAAGGAAGATTTGAGAATCTCGCCGCTACCGCTTGCGAGATGAAGTCAAGGATGACGGTCTGGGACGCCAACTGTTGAACCGTTTTTGCGACGGTGGGAGCGTCATCACCAGCCATCAGCGAATAGACGACGTTGAATGCGTACATGCCGACGGTGTTGGAAACTGAGACCGCTGGTGGATTTCCCTGCAACGGGCATCCCTTGTTCGCCACGCATTTTTCTTCTTGCGGAATTTCCGGCAAGTGGACAGCGGCCGCGAAGCTACTGGCAAGGTTGTTGACTATGAGAGTCCGGTACAACGACAGCGTGTACGTAGGGTTGGTGAAGTAAGGGCTGGGTTTGGACGGGAAATCGGGGTACTGCTGGTAGTTGGTTGCCGCGTCAACCGCCGGTGCTGTGGTCGGATCGACCGGCTCGCCCGTGGTCACCACTGCGGCCGGTGCCACCTCGGTGGCAGCGGCCTGGCCCTCGCGCTGAGTGACAGCCATCGCGGCCCAGGCCAAAGGTTCACCCACGGGCGCATCGCCGCCACTGCCCCCGCCGAGAGCGGCGAGTGGATCTGCGTCGGTCACCGAGAGTGCATCGGGTTGCGCGGTCATCAGCGGAGGTTCGGCGACCGCCACATCCGCCTGGGGGACTGAGGTGATCTCGGGCGTCAATGCGGCCTCGGAAACCAGTGCTTCAACGGGGACAGACGCAAGGAGATCCCCGATGAACGACGTCATCGCCTGCTGAACCAGATTCGACATGCCGCCGGGGGTGAGCAGAGCGCCGATCAGGTCGGCAGGGGATTGAGGGACGGCCGCCGACGAGGTGCCGCCGCTGTTGGTCGGGGTTGTCTTGGTGACCGTGCCGGAGCGCAGCCCGCCGGAGCGGCGTCCGGCCGCGGGGGCCGGGCCTCCGGCGGTCTGGGCAGCCGCGCCTTGACGGCTGCCGGCCCGGGTCCGGCCTGTCCCGGTGCCGGAATCCCCGGAACGGGTCGACTCCTGCCCGGCCCCGGTGGTGCTGTCGGTGCCGGGTTCGGCTGCGGCCACCCCCGTCAACCCCAGGATCGCCGACCCCACGCCGAGCGCGACCGCCAGTGCCCCGACCCGGCCGACGTAGGCGCCCACACGCACCTCGTTGAGCCGCTGATCAGGGCCGACAGGTAGCCGACCGGAGAAATGACGTGCACGCATGCTTTAACCCCTCCGCATTTGGATAGGGGACGCTAACACCGGCGGCGGCTCACGCGGCGTCATCTGCGACGAATGGTCCGATGTGGCGGGTCCCCGGCGCCGGCGGTCCGCGCTTCAGGATCATGTGGCGCATGACCGAGCACGCGTCACCGCGCCAGAGCCCCCTGAAACGCTTCATCACCGCGATCGCGCGGCTTTCGTTGCGCTCGTGCCCGGTGCGCTGAGCCTGACATCGGTGGCCGACGCCGCCGAGGGGCATACCGGCATCACCGGTATCGCGGTGGCAGGCTCGGCGGTGCTGTCCCTGGCACTCGGGACGATGGTGGGCTGGAGCATCGTCCAGGCCGTCCAGGGGGCTGCCCGGAGGGGAACTGTGACCGATCGGCAGCTGGCGGTCAGCCGCTAGGGACGATCGGCGAACACGACGTTCGTCAGTCCGGCCGACGCGTCGTACATCGACCAGGTCGGGATGTCGATGAGCGGGGTGAGGAACTTGAACGACGTCTTGGCGCCGGTCGGTGACGGCATGGCCGAGTTGTAGGTCCCGAACCCGCTGTTGCCGAAGTAGAGATAGTTGAACATCGAGCCGACCGGGGGAACCTCGCCCGGAGTTGTCCCGGCGGTGCCGTCGATCACCTTGGTCACGAGGATGGCTTGGCTGTAGTTGCCGTACAAGTCCCGCTGGGTGGCGACATCTGCCTCGAAGGTTCCGCGCTGGACGCCGGCCGAGTCGTAGACACCGAACTGCTGATACCCCTGGATCTGGATCTCCCTGGGCGGCAGACCGTTCACTCCGGTCGGGGTGAGGGCGGTGGTGGGCAGGACGCTGTACCCGCCGGCGATCGGCAGTCGCTTGACCGGAGGCGGAGCCGACGCATCGAGGATGTTCAACGGGAACGTGTTGATGTTCGTCACCGTCGCGCTGTCGACCTTGATGTTGGAGACCACGTCGCCGTAGGGATCAGTCAGCGATGAGTACACGACATAGGTGGTGTCACTGTTCTCGTACATCACGTTGAACACCGACCCGACCCCCGGCACATCGCCGGAATTGGTCCCGGTGGTTCCGTCGATGACCTTGGTGACCAGGATGGCCTGGGTGTGGACGCCCATGACGTCGGCCGTGGGGGTCGTGACGCCCTCGAAACTTCCCACCGTGTCGCCGGCGGAGTCCCGCAGGTTGAAGACCCCGTGTGACTGAACGGTGGTGTAGTAGGGCAGGAATCCGCTTGTCCCCACATAGATTTGGCCCGCCGGATCGGCGGGGGCGATGCTGTACCCGTTACCGAGATAGACCGGCTGACTGAGTACCGAATGGTCGGCGATGCCCTTGGATGCGTCGAAGCCGAAGGGCAGCGGAATGTCACCGAAGGGCGTGGTCAACCGGAAACTGACCACACTGTTCGGCGATGAGGGCATGGCGGTGTAGGACCAGCCGAACCCGGCGATCAGGTTGAAGCTCGCGATCAGGGAGCCGACCGGGGGAACTTGGCCGGGGCCGGTGCCGACGTTGATTCCGTCGTTGGCGGTGACGAGCAGTTCGACGTACTTGCTGCGGATGTTGAAGGGACTTCCGGTGCTCACCAGGGCGTCAAAGGTGCCGACCGGCTGGTTGGTCGCCGGGTCGACGACGCTGTACTGCTGCTGGCCCTGAACCAGGGTCGGCCCGCCCGGCCAGAACGTCCACTGCCCGTAGAACGAGGTGACGGTCTCGGTCGAACTGGGCACCAGGTTGTAACCGTTGACGACGAGGGTCTGGTTCAGCGTCGAGGTGGTCGGACCGAGATAGGTGGCGATACCGACCGCGCGCAGCGCGGACTCGGCGAGGCCCATCACCGACGATGCCACGCCCACCCAGATCTCCTTGAGAGCCGGTGTCGGGGGCAGCGCGTTGGGGTTCACCGTCGGTGTCATCTGCGCGACGGCCCTGGGCGCCGTCCTCGTCGACACGGCCCGCACCTGCCGCGCCGGGGCGGCAGTGGCTGCTGCAGATGGTTGCCGGGTCGGGATCGTCGGCCGCTTTGTGCGCTGTGCGGGTCCGGTGTGCACCGGGTTGCGACTCGGCGAACTGCTCACCGAGGTGGCACTCGATTCCGGTGATCCTGCATCCGCCGACGCGATCGCGGCGCATCCCGTCACGATCGCGACGCCCACGCCGAGGGCGACTGCCAAGCCTCCGACACGACCGATTTGTAGTGCAGCGCTCATGGGTTGGCAATCCTCGTCTGGTCCGGGCGCGGTAGTCCGTAGGCCTCGTAGACAAACCCCAGGTCGCGACGGATCCGCTCGGGGTCGAGGCCGAACTGATCCGGCGCGTGCTTGTGGCTGCTCGTGTAGGTGCGCTGCCGCTCTGCCTGTTCGCGCACCTCATCGAGAAAGGCTGCGCTGGGCTCGATTTCGAGGAAATCGACGATCCGCGCAATCGTGGGTTCGAGGTTCTGCAGCAGGTCGGTGTAGCGGACCACACAGAGGTTGCGGTCCGGAATGCGGCCGGAGGTCTGGGCCTCATAGAAGGTGCCGAGCATCGCGCAGGACGCCTGGTAGAGATTCTCGATCCAGCGCTGCTGGTCTGCTTCGGACGTGCGGTTCCACACGTCGTAGCCGTTCTCGAGCACCGCGGAGATCAGCGACATCCCGGACGGGATGACCTCGACCGGATCACGGATGATGTAGACCAGTTTGGCGTCGGGATAACGCTTGAGCACCTCGTCGAGGCGGAAGGTCAGCATGCTGGTCTTGGCCAGGATGCGGCCGGCCTTCTTGTAGGTCAGATTTCGCCGCCAGCAGGCCTCGTAGTAGCGGAAGAACCGCTCCCGCTCGCGCTCGGTCACCCCCTCGATGCCGAAGGTCCGGCGGGTAAGCTCGCTGCCCCAGATGTCCTGCCAGGCAAGGAAATACGCCCACGCAAACGGACCGTCGAGGGTGCGGAAGAACCAGGCGACGTCGTCGGTCTCGATACCCCGCAGGCTGGTGTCGTGCACATCGGACGGGTGGTAGCGGGCGGGGGAGAGCCGGTCCAGTCGAGGGACGATGCGCCCGAGCAGTTTGCGTGCGGTGATCGCCGGGAAGAGCATCTCCCACAACTCGAACGCCGCCATGTCGCCCGCGCCGAGCAGCAGCCGATGCAGGAAGGTGGTGCCGCTGCGCGGGTTGCCGATGATGAAGATCGGCCGGTCGATCTTCTGTTTCCGCAGACGTGGATAGAAGACGTGGTCGAGGCCCAGTGTCGTCGCCGAGATGGCCTGGCGTACCTGGAGGAGCAGGAACGCGCCGATGGGGCGCACCTTGAATCCGAAGGTCGTGCTGATCACCCGGTAGAGGCGCAGGTAATGGCTCACGCGTCCTCCCACACTGCCGCCGCGCTGACGATGGTGAAGCCGGCTGCGGCACTGGCGAGGACGATCTTGTCGCCGTTGTGCACGGCGCCCTGCTTGAGCCGGTGGTCGAGCGCGAGCACCCAGGAGGTGGTAGCGGTGTTGCCGAACAGCGAGTGGGTGAAGACGCCGGCCTGGGGACGGGCGCCGAGTTCGGCCAGGACCTTCTCGACCGAGGCTTCGCTGGGCTGATGGAATGCGTAGTGGGCGACGTCCTCGGCCGACCAGCCCGCTCGGTCGAGCAGGCGGCGGATCTCCGGCGGAACATGAATGCCCAGTGCGAACAGCTCCTTGGACTTCGACTCGAAATGCCCGTCGACCGGCGCACGGCACAGCGCCCAGTTCTCGCTGAGGGTCTTGTGCGTCATCCCGACGATGCGGGCGCCACCTCCCGGCAGCGGCTCCCGAGTCACCAGGAACGCCGCAGCGGCGTTACCCAGCGTGAGTCCGGCGACGTCGACGGCAACGTCCTCGAGGGACTGGATGTCGTAGGTGACCCGGTCCCGGGTGATCTCACCGGCGCAGACCAGGGCGGTGCGGATCTCGTCGTGCAGGGCGAAATACCCGGCCACCACGTGAAGCGCCTCGATGAGGCCGGCGCAGGCGCAGGTCACGTCGAGCACATGAAGTGGCCGCGCTCCGAGGCGTCCGGCCACTTCAGCGGCGGTGGCCGGTTCGAAGGCGTCGCGGGCGATTCCGCCGTACACCAACAGGTCGAGATCCGTTGCTGCGACGCCGTTGGCCGCAAGGCAGGCGGCCGCCGCCTGGGCTGCGAACTCCCCTGGTGACAGCGTGGTGTCAGTCTCGAGGTATCGAACTTTGCTGTTACACCGATCGAAGACATAACGGATGCTCTGCTCGATGGGAATCCACTCATCAGCTTTGCCGCGAAAGGCTTTTCGGACCCGGGCGATCACTTCGTCGTTGTCGACCCCGGTGCCGGGAAGAGCCGTCTCAGGGGCCGACAGGTACATGGGCGGGAGCATCACTTTCCCCCCTTGGTCATATAGCCGTTATAGCACTGCGGGTCGGTCACCGGTTTGCTGACGCCTCGGGCCGGTGGACCAGAGGGCCCACGCGATGAGTACCGGCTGGAAGAAGAGCCGGATCAATCGAGCGCGGTCGCTGTCGAGCCCGAAGGCGTCCCGGTGGTGGATCCACTGGGCGATGTTGCCGGGGAAGACCGCGACGAAGAAAAGTGCGAGCAGCACACCCACCAGCGCCCGCCTGTTCGTCACCAGGATCAGCGCGGCGCCGAGTGCGATCTCCACCGCGCCGGAGGCGAGCACGGTGACATCCGGGGGCAGCGGTATGAACTCGGGTACCTGGGCTTGGAACTCCGCACGCGCGAAGGTCAGGTGCCCGATCCCCGCGAACACCATGAACGCCGCGAGGGTGATACGGCCGATGGTCCGGGCCGCCATTGCTAGACCAGCAGTTTCTTCAGCGCTTCGCGGGTATCGGCGGCCTCGTCGGGGTTCCCGCCGAACTCCACCGCCGCGAAATCGGTGACGCCGATCCCGGCGAGAGCCGCGATGCGATCCTGCACTTCGGCGGCGCTGCCGACGATCGCAATATCGGCCGGCCCCGTCACACCCTCCCGGTCGAGCATCGCCCGGTAACTCGGCAGCGCGCCGTAAGCCGCGAAGATCTGCGCGGCCCGCGCCGCCGCGCCGTCCTTGTCTGCGGTGACGCACACCGGCAGCGCTGCGATCACCCGCGGCGCCGGGCGGCCGAATTCCTCCGCGGCCCGGTTGATGGTGGGAATGGTGTGCGAGGCCAGAGTCGCCGGACCCGTGCACCAGGTCAGCGTGCCGTCGGCCATAGCCGCTGTGACGCGCAGCATCTGCTCACCCAGTGCCGCCACCACCACGCCGAACCCCTCTGAGCCTTTCACGTTGAGGGCGGCGTGCACCCGGTACATGTCCCCGTCGAAGTTGGCGGTTTCGTTGCGCGACAACGGCATCAGCACACTGAGGTACTCGCGCAGGTGACGAACCGGCTTGTCGTAACTCAGGCCGAGCATGTTCTCGATGACGATCTTGTGGCTGAGTCCGATTCCCAGCGTGAAGCGGTTTCCCGAGGCGGCGGCCACGGTATGGGCCTGCTGGGCGATGGCGTGCGGGTGCCGGGGGAAGGTGGGCACCACCGCGGTTCCGAGTTCGATGCGCGGCACCTTCGTGCCCACGACCGCCAGTGCGGTCAACGCATCCAGGCCGAAGATGTTGGGCGCCCAGTACGCAGCGAAACCGTCGCTCTCGGCCGAGGCCGCCTCGGCCACCACATCATCGAGGGTTCCGTCATTGACAGCGCTGCCGAAGATTCCGTACCTCATGGTCCCGACGCTACCGCGGCGCCCAGCCGGAACGGCTCCCGCACTGGTTGAACCAGTTTGGGAAATGGGTTAGATTCCGCGCGAAGATCCACAGCGACAGCCCGAGGCTGTCCCGGCAGATAAGGAAGCGCCTTGGCGATCTCGGTTCGTTCGCAGTTCATGGCAGGCACCGTGGCAATGGTCTCCGCGACTGCGCTCGCCGTCGGCGGTTCGACGGCCACCGCCCTGGATCTGCCGGCGCTGCGCGCCACTGCCTCGGCCAGTGTCGAACTGGCGGCATTGGCCAACCCGTTGCTGGAGATCTACGACACCATCCAGAAGACGGACCTCTACCTGTTCTCGATCGCCGAACCGCCGGTCACCGTCTTCGACCGGGCCGGGATCATTCCGGACTGGCTGGGCGCCGGGTTCCCCGTCCTCACCCAATACGTGCTGAACGCCTCCGACTACCTCGATCAGTCAGTCAGTTATCTGTTCCAGGACTTCCTGCCGCCGGCCCCGACGGCATCGTCGTATCCGGGCGCGTTGCGGCTCCTGACGTGGGCGGTCGATGCGCTGCCGGCCAACATCGGTTACGCAGCGCAGCAGCTTTTCGCCGGCAATCTCGTCGGTGCATTCCAGACGATGAAGTTCGCGGTCGTCAATCCCATCCAGGCCGCCCTCTATCAGACGCTGAACGCGGGCATGTATGCCCTTGGCGGAGTGGGGGTTCGGGCCGCCGCCGCCATCACCGCAGTCGCCGAATGGGTCCCCACCACGATCCGCAACCTCGCCGACGACGTCACCGTCGTGCTGAATGCGGCGGGGAACGTCGTGAGCAATGTCCTCTACGGAATCCAGACACTCAATCCGGAGACCGTCTGGAATTCCCTGGTGGTGGGACTGTTGGGCACTTCCGCCAATGTGGCCTTACCGACGATCCCGGACGCGCTGATCAACCAGACGATCGGCGAGGGCGGCCGGATCTACACGGTTCCCGGGCAACCGACCTACCTCGAGGTGTCGAGCATGCGGCAGAACCTCACCGACCTCAGGGACAAGATCGCCGACGCGCTCGCCACCGATGTGCCGTTGCCGGCCGACCCGCCGTTCCCGGTCAACGGGCCGGGCTTCGGAACCTCGCAGATTCCCACCCCCTGGCAGCAGACACCGGTCGGCCCTCCGGTCGCCGCAGTGCGATCGGCCGCAGCGCGTGCCGAGAGCGCCCCTCGCGGCGCTACGCAGCCGTCGCGGGCCGTCGGCCGGGCGGCCGCCTCCCGCTCAGCGGCGAGGTAACCTCCGATCCGGCGAATGGAATAGTACTGTTCCATTGCGGGTGGTGTTACGGTACCGTGACAAGCATGTCGGATGATGTGCAGAAGCATTTGGAAGAAATCGGTGCCGCCCTGCGCGACGCCCGGGTCGAGCAGATGTTGACCCAGACCGAGGTCGGCGAGCAGGCCGGTGTCTCGCGTCAGCTGGTCAGCCGGATCGAGCAGGGATGCAACGGGGAGATCAGCGCCTACTTCGCAGTCGCGGCGGCGCTGGGGCACCGGTTCGCCGTTGTCGCGGAGTCGGATTTCACCGCCAACGTGTCGACGGGTCTCGATTTCGCGACCGCATAGACAACGGGTCGTCGCTCACGAGGCCCTGGAGAGCGGTGCGGCGGCCTCGTGGTCCGGCAGGAACAGGAAGTCGGCGGGATCATGCTCGGCTGGCCGATGGGCGATCAGTGCGGGTAGCGCGTCGGCGGCGTCATCGACGACGATGAGGGCATCGCGGATAGCGGCCCGGATGAAGTTGTGCTCGATGCCGTGTTCGATCATCGCGATCATCGGGTCGTAGTAGCGACCGTGGTTGACGATCACGATCGGCTTGCCGTGATCACCCAACTGCCGGCCGACCAGAACCTCGAAGAACTCCTCGTAGGTGCCCAACCCGCCGGGCAGGATCACGAACAGCACCCGTCTACCATCACCGGATGAGCTACCGCTTTCAGCAGCCGGTACCACCCTTGGGGTTTGAACAGCGGCCCAGGCGCCCGTGGCTGCCGGCCGCGATCATCGGCGCGGCGCTCGTCATCGCGGCCGGGCTCGTCGGTGGGGCGTTGATCCTCAAGGACCCCTCGTCCGCCGCTGTCACGACCTGTCAGGCCTGGAAGCAGACGCGGCTGAACCTTCTCGCAGTCCCGTCGCTTCCGAACGGCTGGGTCTGGACCACTCCGGACATCGACAACACGATCACGCTGCAGAATGCGGCTGTCGCCAACGCTCTGGATGTCTTCGAGAATCAGATCTCCGACGATCCCGCCGACGTCGCCCAGGCTTCGCGGCAGTACCTGGATGCGCGGCGCCATCAGATGCAGACGCTCGCCGACCACTCCTACACCCCAGCGGACGGTCAGGCCGTGGACACCGCGCTGTCTTCGCTCGACCAACTCTGCGGAACGGGCGGCCGCGCGTTCTGACGATCTACCAGACCAGCGGCATATCTTTCGACCTTAAACCCGGCCGGCCTACCGGGAACGCGCGCGGCGCACCTGGGTGAGGACGTCGTTGTTGTCGTAAAGGCAGCGATATGCGGTGATCAATCCGTCCTCGCCGATCAGCAGACGGTCGTCGCCGTGATAGGCGATCACCGAATCGGTGCCGCTGAGGGTTCCGGTGAAACTCCAGGCGACGAGCACGGCCCGGCGTGCGACATCGGCGAACACGCCCTCCGGGTCGAACCGGTAATCGGGATAGTTGCGCACCAGTCGGGTCGCGAAGTTACGCATCGGACCGCGTCCGTAAACGGTCTGGCCGAGTGCCGGATCGTCGAAGGCGATGTCCTCGGCACACAGTGCCGCGACCGCGTCCGGGTCGTGGGCGTTCCACGCCCCTTCCCAGGTGTCGGCGAACCGCTGAGCCGCGGCGGCGTCGTCCACCGCCCGGCCGCTCAGATGGATCATGCGGGTGAACCTACATCGGCCGTGACGGTGGCGCGGCGATCCGCCGGGCTGGGTCGAGGCTGACTACGATCACCGCCATGAAGAAGCACTCCGCCGCGCTGATCTGCGCGCTGATCCTGGCCGGGCTGCCCGTTGCCGTCGCACCGTCGGCCTCCGCCGAGGTGTGCGGTAGCGCCGGCGGGCCGAACGTCAACGTCGAAGGCTGCCTTCCGCCCGGAACCCTCGCCGAGGGCGCCACCGTCCTAGGCAGCGTCGCGGTGGCGGACGCGGTCGACGAGTGGCACCAGCGCCTCCGCGGCCAGCCGCCGTGCTTCACCCCGCAGGGCGTTCCGTACTACACCCCGGGTGACATGCCCTGCGCCTGAGCGGCGACGGGAACGGCCACCGGAATCACGCAGGGGGGGACGCGTGGAGACACGGTGGCCGTTCGGGGACAGATTCTGGCACTACCGACACTGATGTCGTGCATTACCGGTGAGTAGTCCCCCGAGTGGGGGACTACTCAGGACTTGCCGCAGTTGCAGCCGGACCCGCAGGTGCAGGACTCGCAGGTGCAGTCCGGGTTGTCACAGCCCTTGTTCTTCCCGCAACTGCAGTCCGAACCGCAGGTGCAGGGGTTGCAGGTACAGGCCGGGTTGTCGCACTTCGTATCGCCGCTCATGACAGCGATCTTAGGCCGTTGCGCATGCCGGAATGCTGACCGTCCTTGAATGCACCGACGTGTCCTGGGAAGCTCTCCAGCAGTGGCCCACATCACACCCTGGAGGCGCCCGTGTTCGATCTGAAGATCGTCGGCGGCACCATCGTCGACGGAACCGGCGCTCAGCGGTTCACCGGCGACGTCGCGGTCAAGGACGGACTCATCGTGGAGGTGCGCCGCCGTGGGCGCAACGATCCGGTGCTCGCGGGTGAGGCGGCCGAGACCATCGACGCGACCGGCAAGGTCGTCGCCCCGGGGTTCGTCGACGTCCACACCCACTACGACGGTCAGGTGAGTTGGGACGACGTCCTGGATCCATCGGCGAGCCACGGGGTGACGACGGTGATCTCCGGTAACTGCGGAGTGGGCTTCGCCCCGGTGCGGCCCGGCGCTGAACAGTGGCTCATCGAGCTGATGGAAGGCGTCGAGGATATTCCGGGAACGGCTCTGTCCGAAGGGATCACCTGGGGCTGGGAGAGCTACCCGGAATACCTCGACGTGATCGGACGGCGTGAGTTGGCCGTCGACTACGGCAGCCAGATCGCGCACGGCACGGTGCGGGCCTACGCGATGGGTGAGCGCGGGGCGCGCAACGAGCCCGCCACCGCCGAGGACATCGCGTTGATGAGCCGCATCGTGCAGGAGGCGGTGGAGGCCGGGGCGTTGGGCTTCTCGTCGTCCCGCACCCTGGCGCACCGCGCGATGGACGGCGAGCCGGTGCCGGGCACCTTCGCCGCCGAGGAGGAACTCTTCGCGCTCGGTCGGGCGCTTGCCGCCGGTGGTGGCGCGGTCTTCGAGTTGGCGCCCCAGGGTGCGGCAGGCGAGGACATCGTGGCGCCCAGGCGGGAACTGGAGTGGATGCGCCGGCTGGGCGAGGAGATCGACTGCGCGCTGAGCTTCGCCCTGATCCAGGTCGACGCCGACCCCAACCTCTGGCGCGAACAACTGGACCTGTCAGCGGCGGCGCATGAGGCCGGCAGCCGGTTGTACCCCCAGGTGGCTGCCCGGCCGTTCGGCATGCTGCTCGGGTTCCCCGGGCATCACGCCTTCACTCACCGGCCGACCTACCGCCGGCTCAAGGCGGAATGCGGTCGTGAGGAACTCGCCGTCCGGCTTGCCGAACCGGCGGTGCGGGCGGCGATCCTGGCCGAGGACGATCTGCCGCTGGATCCGACCAAGCTGTTCGACGGCATGTTCGCCTTCGCGCAGTACGCGATCGACCGGCTGTTCGTGCTGGGGGAGCCGCCCGACTACGAACCCACCGACGAGCGCACGGTGGCCGCCATCGCGCGGCAGCGCGGCCAGGATCCGTTGGCCGCCATGTACGACCTGATGCTGGAGTCCGACGCGGGCGCCATGCTGATGGTGCCGCTGTTCAACTACGCCGAGCGCAACCATGACGCCATCCGGGAGATGATGACCCACCCGGCAGGGGTGCTGGGCCTGTCCGACGGTGGTGCGCACTGCAGCATGATCTGCGACGCGTCCTACCCGACCTTTCTGCTGACGCACTGGGCCCGCGACCGGCGCCGTGGCGAGAAGTTGCCGCTGGAGTATGTGGTGCGTAAGCAATCCCGCGACACCGCAATGCTTTTCGGACTCTCCGACCGCGGCGTGATCGAGGTGGGCAAGAAGGCCGACATCAATGTCATCGACATGGATGCGCTGACGTTGCATGCACCCCGGATGGCCTACGACCTTCCGGCCGGCGGGCACCGTCTGGTCCAGGGTGCGTCCGGCTACACGGCCACCGTCGTCAGCGGGGTGGTGACCCGCCGGGACGGGGCAGACACCGGGGCGCGACCGGGCCGTCTGGTCCGCGGGGCGCGCTGAGGATGCGGAGCTGAGGATGGCGCGCTTCGACGGGATGACGATGGTGGTCACCGGTGCCGCGTCCGGCATCGGGTTGGCCACCGCACAGCGACTGCTCGACGACGGCGCCATGGTGGTGGGATGCGACCTCGCTCCGGCCGACGAACTCGCCGGCGAAGACGGCTTCAGCTTCGTGACAGCCGATCTGACCGACGAAGCCGCGGTGGCCCGGGTTTTCGACGCGGTACGGGGTCGGCTTGCCGGCGTGGTGCACTCGGCCGGTGTGCCCGGCGGCGGGCCGGTGCATCTACTGGACGCCCAGGAATGGGCGCGGGTCCTCAACATCAACCTCACCGCCACCTTCCTGGTCGTGAAGGCCGCGGTCGCGCGGATGCTCGGGCAAGAGCGCATCGGCGGTGAGCGGGGTTCCATCGTCACGCTGGCCAGCGTCGAGGGTTTGGAGGGAACGGCCGGCGGAAGTTGTTATAACGCGGCGAAGGGAGGCGTGGTGCTGCTGACCAAGAACGTCGCAATCGACTACGGGCCGAGCGGAATCCGTTGCAATGCAATCTGTCCCGGCTTCATCGACACTCCCATGCTGGACGCGGTTCTATCCGCGCCGGAGATGGCTCAGGTGAAGGCGGGAGTGACGCACGAGCATGCGCTTCGGCGGCGGGGGAAGCCGGAGGAGATCGCCGCCGTCGCCGCCTTCCTGCTGTCCCCGGACGCCTCGTTCGTGACCGGGCAGGCACTGGCGGTCGACGGCGGGTACACGGCGGGTCGTGACCATGGGGTAACGGAGATGATGGGACTGGCCGGTGGCTGATGATGTGATGAGCATGGCGCGTGGACTGCGTGACGTGGTGGCGGCCGAAGCGGTTGATTCCGAACAGTTGCGAACCATGTCACCGCCGATCGTGGACGCCTTGTGGTCCAGTGGGTTGATGACGGCATTCAATCCCCGTGAAGCCGGCGGTGTTGAACCCGGATTCGCCGAGATGATCGAAACCTGGATCGAGATGGCCTGGCAGGACGGCTCTTTCGGCTGGATCGGCATCGCGAATTTTCCGTCCGCCTTCGCCGCGGCCTGTTACCTGCCCGATGAGGGGTTCGCCGAGGTGTTCACCGACAACGGCAACCGGGTCACCATGGGCGGGCAGTTCGCCCCACTCGGCCAGGGCGTGATCGTCGACGGGGGATACCGGCTGACCGGATCGTGGAGTTTCGGATCGGGCACCGGCCATTCGCAGTACGTCGCCGCCGGGTTCATGCCGATGCAGGACGGCATGCCGCAGATGATGGACAACGGGATGCCGGTGATGATGGTCGCCCTGGTGCCGCGCGACGAGGTGACGTTCACCGACGGCTGGCATGTCCAGGGCCTCAAGGGGACCGGGTCCTATGACTACAACGTCTCCGATGTGTTCGTTCCCGCGTACCGGACGTTCGAACTGTTCTCCCGCGAGCCCGTGCGCGGTGCCTCGCCGGCCGCCCGGATGGGCCTGATGGCCGTCACTGCCGCCGGGCATGCGGCCTGGGCACTCGGGGTGGCCAAGAGCATGCTCGACGACGTTCAGGAGTTGGCGGCCACCAAGTTCCGGATGAGCGATATGGCTGCGCTGGCCAGTCGTCCCACCTTCCAGAAAGATCTCGCCCACCACGTCTGCGCCTGGCGGGCCGCCCGACTGCTGCTGCTCGATGTATTCGGCGAGGCCGAGGCCTCGGCCGCCGGCGACGGTCTGACTCCGACCAACCGGGCCGATCTGCGGGCCGCGGCGGTATACGCCACCGACGTTGCGCGCGAGGCCGCGCAGTGGGCGCATCTGGCCGCCGGTACCACCTCGATCCGGGAGGGCTCCCGGCTGGAACGGGCCTTCCGCGACATCTACACCGGCACCCAGCACGCCTTCATCAGCGAGAAGGTGGCCATGGACGCCGCTCAGGTGTGGCTGGGACTGGTCGAGGACCAGTTCGCCCTCTGACCGGCACAGGTCAGTGATGGCCGGGTGGTGGCGCAGGCGCTGTGTGCAGTCGGTGCTCGGGCGTCAAGGCAGGAACTCCACCTTGCCCGTGTCCAGATCATAAAAGGCGCCAACGATTTTCAGCTTCCCGTCGGCCAGACGATCCCGGAGCACGGGGCTGTCGTGCAGTGCGGCCACGCTGCGGCGCACCACCTCCTTGGCACTCGCGTTGATAACCGCATCGCCGGTGACACCCTGCGCCTGGACGGCCTTGACGGCCGGCAGGATCGGATCGACCACCGCGCCGATCCGCCCCGGCGGCGGGGGACCGCCGGAGGTGATCTCCTTGACGGCGGCGGTGACCGCACCGCACCGGGAATGCCCGAGCACCACCAGCAGTGGAACGCCGAACTCCTCGACGCCGAACTCCAGGGAGCCGATCGCCGCGTCATCGGGGATCGCGCCGGCGATGCGGGCGTCGAAGATGTCGCCGAGGCCCCGGTCGAAGACGAGTTCGGGCGGCACCCGGGAGTCCACGCACCCCAACACCCCGACGAACGGCTTCTGGCCACTGGCGACCGCCACCAGGCGCGCCGAACTGACGTTGGGTTCGATCTCGGTCATCCCGACGAAACGGGCATTGCCTTCGGTGAGCTTGGCCAGAGCCTGATCGGGGGTCAGGTTCGCGGTGTCCTCGGTCAGCGTGTGTTCCCCGTGGATCACCTTGTTGCGGGAACATCCGGCGACTGCCCCCAAACCGGCCAGTGCCGCGCCGCCCAGGAAGTGGCGGCGATTGGGTGTGAACATGCTGATCCTCCGACTCAGGCGACGGTGAGCAGGGCGACGGCTTCGGCCCGGTGCTGTCCCTGCCACACCCAGTGCCACCGCCAACCGGCCAGTTCGGCCTGCCTGACGATGGCGACCCGGTCGGCCGGGAAGTCATAGGTGCTCATATGCGTGACGAGTGTCTCGCGGGCGTCAGGGTCGATCCCGGTCCAGCCCCGCCGGATCCGGGTGGCATAGCGCTGGGCGTACTGCTCGCGGGACTCACCCGGTTCCCGGAAGACGTCGGCCCAGATGAAGCATCCGCCGGGACGAACCCGTGGCCGCAGCTCCGCCAGGAAGTCGCCCTTGGCGTCGTCGGAAAGGTGGTGCAGCACTAAAGCGGCGTGCACCAGGTCGAAGTCCTCGCCGGATTCCCGGACGAATTCCCGGACGTCGTCGTGCCGGAACTCGACCGGAAACCTGACCGGTCCGAGCGCTGTGCGCGCCATCGGTAGCACCTGTTCAGTCAGGTCCACCCCCAGATAACCGCCCAGCGGCAGCGACGCGAACACCGGAGCCATCCGTGCGAGGTCCCCGCAGCCGAGGTCCAGCAGTCTTGCCGTCCCCCGCCGATCCGGATGTTCGTGCATCCAGGATTCGAGCGCGCCGGAGCAGGCGGCGGTGATGCCGCGGTGTTCCATCCAGTCGTGGTCGACCACGCTGCGATAGGTCTGCCACTGACGCTCGAACAGGTCCATCCGCGCTCTCCCCGGGGTGTTGGCGGTCATCGCAACAGACCCAGAGTTTAATGTCCGGATGATCGGAGTCATCGGAGGCAGCGGCTTCTACAGCTTCTTCGGCGACGACGCCAGGGGTCACGAGATCTCCACTCCGTACGGTTCGCCGAGTGCCGCGGTCACCGTCGGTCGCGTCGGTGACCATGAAGTGGCGTTCCTGCCGCGGCACGGGCGCGACCATGAGTACTCGCCGCACACCGTGCCGTATCGCGCCAACATGTGGGCGCTGCGCTCATTGGGCGTGCGCCGGGTGCTGGCCCCGTGCGCGGTGGGCAGCCTGACCGCCGATCTGCCGCCGGGCGCGATCGTGGTGCCCGACCAACTCGTGGACCGCACCCGGGGCCGCGCCGACACCTACTTCGACTCCGGTGGCATCCACGTCGAATTCGCGGACCCGTACTGCCCGGGTCTGCGGGCCAGTGCAGTCAGCCATCCCGGGGTGGTCGACGGCGGCACCATGGTGGTGATCCAGGGGCCGCGGTTCTCCACCCGGGCGGAGAGCCAGTGGTTCGTCCGCCAGGGATTCACCCTGGTGAACATGACGGGCTACCCCGAGGCGGTGTTGGCCCGCGAGTTGGAGATGTGTTACGCGGCAATCGCTTTGGTGACCGATCTGGATGCCGGTGTGGACGTCGGGTCCGGAGTCCGGGCGGCCGACGTGTTCGCGGAGTTCGAGCGCAACATGGTCCCGTTCAAGCGGCTTGTCAACGAGATGATATTTCGTCTGGACTCCGAGCGGGTCTGCTCACACTGCCTGGCTCATGAGGGCGTGGAACTGCCCTTTGATCTCCCATGAGCGGGGGATCTCCCATGAGGCGGGACCGGATCGCGGCCGGCGCGGCACTGCTTCTGGTCGTCACGGCGTTCGTCGTCCCGCACCTGCATCTGGGCACCGTCACGCCGCTGATCCGCGCCACCCCGAAGCAGATCAAGGACTACGCCGACACCGCACCGATCTTCGGCTGGTGGAACGCCCATGTGGGGTGGGGGACGATCCCGGCGATCGCCATCGGCGCCGCCGCGGTGCGCTGGGGGCCGCAACTCGCGCAACGGCTGTCCTGGCGTTCGGTCACCTTCACGGCGTGGGCGACCGCGGCCGCCTGGGCTTTCGCGCTGGCGATGATCGACGGCTGGCAGCGCGGCTTCGCCGGGCGTCTGACCGCCAAGCACGAGTACCTGCGCCAGGTCCCGGGCATCACCGACATCCCTGAGACGCTGCGGACCTTCTCCAGTCGCATCCTCGACTATCAGCCGAACTCGTGGACGACACATGTCTCCGGTCACCCGCCGGGGGCGCTGCTGACCTTCGTGTGGATGGACCGGATCGGCCTGGGCGGAGGAGCCTGGGCGGGCCTGCTGTGCCTGGCAGTCGGATCCAGTGCGGCGGCGGCCATCCTGGTCGCACTGCGCGCGGTGGCTGCCGAGTCGACGGCCCGGTTGGCGGCGCCGTTCGTCGCGGTGGCGCCGACGGCGATCTGGATCGCGGTATCGGCGGACGGCTACTACGCCGGGGTCGTCGCCTGGGGAATCGCCCTGCTGGCGTTGGCCGTTCGCAACACCGCACGCAGACCTGCCCTGGCCGCGGCCGGAGCCGGGCTGTTGTTGGGCTGGGGGATCTTCCTCAACTACGGGCTGGCGCTGATGGGGCTGCCCGCGCTGGCCGTGCTGTTCTGCGCGGTGGACCGCCGCACGGCATTGCGCCGGCTGGCCGTCGCCGTCGCGGCGGCCCTTGTCGTGGTGGTGATCTTCGCGCTGGCGGGCTTCTGGTGGTTCGACGGCTACCAGCTTGTCCAGCAACGCTATTGGCAGGGCATCGCCAATGTCCGGCCGTTCCAGTACTGGGGGTGGGCCAATTTCGCGTCGGTGGTCTGCGCGATCGGTCTGGGCAGTGCGGCTGGGGTGGTGCGCGCCTTCGACGTGCCTGCCGTCAAGGCACGTAACGGTCTCAACCTGCTGGTGCTGGCGGCACTGGCCGCGATCGTGCTGGCCGACCTGTCGATGCTGTCCAAGGCGGAGACGGAACGCATCTGGCTGCCGTTCGAAGTGTGGCTGACCGCTGCGCCCGCGCTGCTGCCGGCGCGCTCACATCGATGGTGGCTGAGCCTCAACGTGATCGGCGCGCTGCTGCTGAACAGCTTTATTCTGACCAACTGGTAGTAGGTGCTTGCCGATCAGGATGAGCAGTGCGGCACCCCAGACGATGGCCAGCGACACCCACAGCCCCCAGTGGTAGTCGCGGTCGAGCGCCGACGGTGTGTCGAGCTGGCGGCCGGGCTTGTCGTAGACCGGGATGGCCAGCAGCACCAGCACCGCGCTGCACAGCCCGGCGACCATCAGTGGTGACCACCATGACCGCGGCAGGATGCGCTTCCCGGCGAACCCCAGTGCCACGCAGACCGGGGCGAACACCGCGTCGTGCAGCAGCACGCCGACTCCGGCCCAGACTGCGATCCGGATCAGGATCTTGGTGGGGTTGTCCAGCAACAGCACGGCCCCGTAGGCGCCGAGCGCGATACCGAAGGCCATCAGCGCCAACCGGATTGCGGTCATTTCTGCACCACCTCGATCCTCGAGATCCACTTGGTCTGCAGCACGCCGGGCCGCGACGGGGCGATCAGCCGGGCCGGATAGCCGTGGTCGAGGTCGAGCGGTTCCCCGTTGAGTTCCAACGCGATCAGGGTCTGGGAGTCCCGTGCGTGCCGGGCCGGCACCGTGGTCCGTGAGTACGGGCCGGGCGGTTCCAGCGAGATGATCCGGACGTCGGAGTCCGGTGAGCCGCCCACTGCACCAACGAGAGTCGACAGGAGCACCCCGGACCAGTCGGCGGTGGCACTCCAGCCCTCCACGCAGGCGATCGGCAACCGGCAGGCGGTCTGCGGCAGGGAGGCGAGTTCGGCGAGGGTGAACGTGCTGACGTTCGCGCCGTTGGAGACGGTCAGCCGGTAGTCCGGCGACTGGGCGGTGCGCAGCACGCCGGCGGCCAGTGCGGTCCGGTTGACCGGAATACCTTGTGGTCCGTTGCCGGAGCGCGGGGCCAGCACCGAGGCTTTTCGGAACCACGAGACGGTCTGGCCGGCGGTGACCAGAGTCGCGACGCCCGCGGCCAGCCAGGTTCCGGCCAGCACCGTGCGCCGGGTCGGCCCGGGACGCAGTTCGCCGGTCGGAATGTCCTCGAGTGGTTCGCCGAGGGCCCGGCGGATGACCGGAAGCTTGACCCCGATGTGCACCAGCAGTGCGCCGGACGCCACATAGGCCATCGCGTAGTGGTTGGTGGTGAAGAAGAAACCGAAGGCGTACCACTTGGCGATGTTCATCAGGCCGGTTGAGAACTGGAACAACATCGACGCCATCAGGACCAGAATCGACGCCCGCTCAAGCTGTTTGGTGAGACCACCGATGATCGGCTTCTCGAAGAGCTTGGGGTAGACCGACCACAGCTTGACCACCAGCAGGGGGATCGCGGCGATACCGGCGATCACGTGCAGGCCCTGGGTGGCCTGGTAGAGCCAGACCGGCCGGGTCGGCCAGTAGAACCAGGGCTGGGGGTGCTGGATGAAATGACTGATGAAACCGGTGACGAAGCAGATCGTGACGGCCACGCCGAGTGCGAGACCGACCCGGGTGGTGATCGCGGTGCCGCGCAAGGTCTCTCTTGCTGGTGCGGTCATCTCTCAGATCCCTTCGGTGGCAAGGGCGAATCGGCTGGCGGGGCGGCAGGCGGCGCGGACGAGTGGGACGTCGGAGATGGTGTCGACGTCGCCGAGTTCAGCGGCGAACACCACCTGTGCGCCGGCTTGTTCGAGTGCTGCCGCGGTCAGCGCGCCGGTGTCGGACTGCGACATCGGGACCCGGGCAAGGCATCCGGCCAGCAAGTGGTCGCTGACGCCGAGCGCCCACCAGCCGCCGTCGGCGGCCGGCCCGAGGACGGCGGTGCCGGGGGCGAGTTTGCCTGCGCAGTCGGCAAGCAGGTCTGCGGTGAGTTGCGGTGTGTCCATTCCGATCTGGAGGATCGGCCGGTCGCCGACGGCTGCGGCGGCATCGGCGTGGGCATACGCCAGCCGGTGACCGAAGTCGGTGCCGCGCTGGCCGATGACGGTGAAATCCGCGAGACGGGAACGGATCTCGCCGGATCGGGCCGCCAGCGCGAGATCTCCGGTGAGCGCGACGACCCGGGCTGCGAACGGCGTCGCAGCGACGGCGTCGAGGGTGTCGAGCAATGCGGCGGCGGCGATGTCGGCAGCTCGCTCGTCACCGACCGCGGCGGCCAGACGGGTCTTGGCCAACCCGGGTACCGGCGCCTTGGCGACCACGAGTGCGGTGACAGCGGTCACGAGATCACCTTCCAGAAGTCCACCGCCGCGGTCAGGCTGCCGCGCACCGAACCGCTGACCTTGGAGCGTCCGCCGGCGCGCTCCCGGTAGTCCACGTCGATCTCGGTCACCCGCCAGCCGGCATCGGCCGCCTTGACCATGAGTTCCAGCGGATACCCCGACCGGCGGTCGGCGACACCCAACCCCAGCAGTGCGTCCCGTCGGGCCACCCGCATCGGCGCGATGTCGTGCACCGGCAGGCGGTGGCGGGTGCGCAGTCGCCAGGCCACCGCCGCCGTGCCCATCCGGGCGTGCCACGGCCAGCGCAATCCGGGTACCGGCCTGCGACGGCCCACCACCATGTCCGCACCGCGATCGAGTTCGGCCACCATCCTCGGCAGCGCGGCGGGGTCAAGGGATCCGTCCCCGTCGAGCACCGCCACCACCCGGGTGCTCGACGCGACCACGCCCGCATGGACCGCGGCGCCGTACCCGGCGCGGGTCTCGAGCACCACCTCGGCGCCGTGCGCCCGGGCCACCGCTGCGGTGTCGTCGGTGCTGTTGTTGTCCACGACCAGGGCCCGGTAGCCGGGCGGCATCGCCTTGAGGACAGCCGGAAGCGATTCCGCCTCGTTGAGGCAGGGGATCACCACGGTCACGTCGGTTGAAGGGGAGTCGGACATCGCTGATCACCCTAGGTCAGAAAACGGGCTTTCGGTCTGAAATACCGGGTCGCGCCCGGGGTCATTCACGCAGCGGTGCGAACGCGAATTCCCGAAGGCCATCGTCCGGTTCGACTTGTGCGCGGAAGCCGAGCAGGGCGGCCGCGCCGGCGGGGTCGGCGACGATATGGCGGACGTCGCCGCTGCGGTACTGCCCGCTGACCACCGGAGGCCGTCCGCCCTTGGCGGCGCACAGCGTGGAGGCGACATCCATGATCCGGATCGGCCGGCCCGAACAGACGTTCACCGCCGCGAAGCCGCCGCCCCTGTCGTCCGACGCGTAGTCCACCGCCGCGGCGTTGGCGGCGGCCACGTCGTGGACGTGGACGAAGTCGCGCATCTGTCCGCCGTCCTCGAAAACCGTTGGCGGCTCACCCCGTTCGAGTGCGGACCGGAAGATCGCCGCCACACCGGAGTACGGGGTGTCCCGCGGCATTCCCGGACCATAGACGTTGTGATAGCGCAACGCGACGACGGATCCACCGCTCGACTCGGCCCAGGCCAGTGCATAGTGCTCCTGGGCGACCTTGCTGGCCGCATACAGGCTGCGCGGGCGAAGTGGGGCGTCCTCACCGACCAGTTGCCAGCCGAGTTCCTCCCCGCCGATCGGGCAGCGATGCTCGAAGAGTCCGGCGTCCAGATCGGCGCGGGTGCGCGGCGCCGGGTCGACCGGGCCGTGGACGTCGCAACTGAAAGCTCCCTGGCCGTAGACCACCATCGAGGAGGCCAGCACCAGGCGCTGCACCCCGGCCCGGTACATCTCGGCCAACAGTGTCGCGGTCCCGGCGTCGTTGTGCAGCGCGTAGGACGGGGCGTCGAGTGCGTTGACGCCGGCGCCGACGACGGCCGCCTGATGGCAGACGACGTCGATGCCGGTCAGCAATGCCGCCAGTGCGCCGGCGTCCCGGACGTCGATCCGCTTGCAACCCTCCGGTGGGGCCGCGTCGTCCGGGTGGGCGGCCGGGAGCATCGCATCGACGGCGACCACCTCGTGGCCGCGGGCAGCCAGGGTCGTCGCGATCCGGCTTCCGATGAATCCGGCGGCGCCGGTCAGGAGAACTCGCACCGCGGCAGCCTAGGCGACCTCGGCCGGGGGATGCATCTGGCGGCCTCCGTTGCGTTTCCCGTTACGCTGGGCGCCCGCACCGGCGATCACGACGAGCATGACCCCGGCCACCTGAAGGGCCGCAGGATGCTGATGCAGCACGATCAGTCCGAGGACGACCCCGATGGCGGGTTCCAGCGCCATCAGGGTGCCGAACGCCGACGGTGTCATGTGGCGCAGCGCGGTCATCTCCAGTGCGAACGGCAGCACCGGTAGCAGCACTGCCAGGCCCACTGCGGTGGCCAGCACGGCCGGGGTGATGTGGTTGTGCGCCTGGGGGATCCCCACAACAGCGGCCGTGACGGCGGCGATCGGCATGGTGAGGCTGAGTCCGTTGAGCCCGCTGAACCGGTCTCCGACGTGTTGGGTGAGCACGATGTAGGCGGCCCACCCGAAGGCCGAGCCGACGGCGAACGCGATGCCCGCGGCGTTGACCGAGCCGTGCCACGGTTCGGTGAGCAACAACACCCCGATTCCGGCGATGGCCGGCCACACCAGCGCCCTGCGGTTGTGGCTGCGCACTGCCGCGACGCTGAGCGGTCCGAGAAACTCGATGGCAACCGTGGTGCCCAATGGAATGCGCTCGATGGCGGAGAGGAACAGACTCGTCATCACCCCGGTGGTCACCCCCAGGGCGATCAGGGCGGGGATGTCCCGGCGGTTCAGGTCGCGCAACGGGGGACGCGCCAGTGCCAGAAAGATCAGCGCGCCCGCGCTGAGCCGAAGCCAGGCGGTGCCGGCCGGACCCACCTGGCCGATCAGCGGCAGCGACAGTGCTGAACCGAGTTGGACACAGAACATCGCGGTCACCGCCAGCGTCCAGGCCGGTACCGGCAGTGCGTGTTGTTCGGTTGTCGTTCCCATGGTTTCGCGGGCGAACTATATCGGAGTCGCAGGCATAGCTGCAGAAGGCGATCGGTCTTGAAAGCCCGGGAAAAGCCCTTTCGCACGAATCGGTGTCCTTTGCCCCGGAATCCGGAAGGGCTGCACTAGTCTGCGGACACCGGATACCCCTGAGGAGATCAGCCATGGTGGAGCGCAGCCCCGAACCAGCCGAGAACGGCGACCAGGGCGGCACGCCCAGACTGTCCCGCCGCAAGATCCTCGGCGGTCTCGCCGCCGCCGGCCTGGGTGCGGCTGCGGTGCCCGCTCTTGGCGGGTGCGGCCCGAAGAGTTCCGAGGCCGGGCCGCCCGGCTACGGCACCGGAATCAACGAGGGCTTCGACGGCAAGATCGAACTCGACATCCGCGACTCCACGCCGGACTGGAAACCCTTCGAACTGCGGAAGGCGCCGGAGGGGGCTCCGAACATCCTCGTGGTGCTCTACGACGACACCGGACTGGCGGCCTGGTCGCCGTACGGCGGCCGGATCGAGATGCCGGTCATGCAGCGCCTCGCCGACAACGGCGTGATGTATTCGCAGTGGCACACCACCGCGCTGTGCTCACCCACCCGGTCGTGTTTCCTCACCGGCCGCAGTCAGCATGTGAACCGCTCGGGGTCGATCACCGAGGGCTCCAACGGTTTTCCGGGTATGGCCGCCCGGTTGCCGGCGCAGTGCGCCACCATCGGGCAGGTGCTGCAGGACAACGGCTACAGCACCTTCTGGGTGGGCAAGAACCACAATGTTCCCGAGGAGGACGTCTCCAGCGGCGGCAGCAAGTCGGAGTGGCCGCTGCAGAAGGGTTTCGACCGGTTCTACGGATTCCTGGGTGGCGAGACCAATCAGTGGTTCCCCGACCTGGTCGAGGACAACCGGTTCGTCGAGCAGCCTTACGGTCCGGGCGAGGGGTACCACCTGTCCAAGGACCTGACCGACAACGCCATCCGGATGCTGCGGGATCAGAAGTCGTCGAACCCGTCCAAGCCCTGGTACATGTGGTTCTGCCCGGGCGCCAACCATGCCCCGCATCAGGCTCCGCAGGAGTACATCGACAAGTACAAGGGCCGGTTCGACGACGGGTACGAGGCCTATCGCGACTGGGTGCTGCCCCGGATGGTCGAGAAGGGCGTGTTCCCGGCTGGGACCAAGATGACCCCGATCAATCCGCTGCCCGAAGATGTCGCGGCGGCCAACGACGCTGTGCGACCGTGGAATTCGCTCAGCGCTGACGAGAAGAAACTGTTCTCGAAGATGGCCGAGGTGTACGCCGGCTTCTCCGAGTACACCGACGCCCAGGTCGGGCGGATCGTCGACTATCTGGAGCAGACCGGACAGTTGGAGAACACGATCATCTTCTACTGCGCCGACAACGGCGCCTCCGGTGAGGGCTCTCCGAACGGCTCGGTCAACGAGAACAAGTTCTTCAACGGCTACCCCGACGAACTGTCCGAGAACATGAAGTACCTCGACACGCTCGGCAGCCCGGACACCTACAACCACTATCCGACCGGTTGGGCCACGGCGTTCTCCACCCCCTTCCAGATGTTCAAGCGCTACGCCCAGTTCGCCGGCGGCACCTGCGACCCGATGGTCATCTCCTGGCCGAAGGGGATGAAGGCCAAAGGCGAAGTGCGCCATCAGTACCACCACGCCACCGACGTCGCAGCCACCGTCCTCGACGTCGCGGGGCTGGAGATGCCCAAGGAGTACAAGGGCATCAAGCAGTACCCGCTCAACGGTGTCTCGATGCGCTACAGCTTCGACGACGCGAAGGCGCCGACCGCCCGCAAGCGTCAGTACTTCGCCATGTTGGGCACCCGCGGTATCTGGCAGGACGGCTGGAAGGCGTCTGCGTTGCACGCGCCGCTGAGCAACAAGGGGCACTTCGACCAGGACCGCTGGGAGCTCTACCACGTCGATGAGGACCGTTCCGAATCCACCAACGTCGCGGATCAGCACCCGGACAAGCTCAAGGAGCTGATCAAGGCCTGGGACGAGGAGGCCAGGGACAACTTCGTGCTGCCGCTGGACGACCGTTCCGCCGTCGAGCAGGCCGGCACCCCGCGCCCGCAGTCCGAACCGCCGCGGGACCGCTACGTCTACTACCCGGACACCGCACCGGTTCCCGAAGGTGTCGCGGTCAGCATCCGCGGGCGCTCCTACAAGGTCGTCGCCAATGTGGACCTGACACCGGAGGCCGACGGTGTGCTCTTCGCGCACGGATCACGATTCGGCGGGCACACCCTGTTCATCAAGGACGGCCGGCTGCACTACGTCTACAACTTCCTGGGCATCAAGCCCGAACAGGACTTCTCCTCACCGGTGCTCACACCCGGAAAGCATTCGCTGGGAATGGAATTCACGCGGGAGAAGGCAGGGGAGCACGGCGAGTCGCTGGGCACCACGACGCTCTACGTCGACGGAAACCCGGTGGCGACCGGACCGATGCGCGCCCAGATCGGCAAGTTCACCCTGGCTGGTGACGGGTTGTGCGTCGGCTACGACAGCGGCGACAACGTCTCCGAGCAGTACAAGAACCCCGGAAAATTCAGCGGCGGCACGATCCAGGGCGTGGCCTTCGACGTCAGTGAGAAGGCCTACATCGACTTGAACCGGGACGCCGCGGCGGCCTTCGAGGCGGACTGAGAAACGGACTGAGTCAGCCGGCGGCGCAGCCCGGCAGGAACAGCGCGGCCGGGATCTTCGCGTCGGCGGGCGCGGTGGTGGTGATCGGATCGGTCCCGCAGACCTTGGCCTTGTCCTGGACCGCCCAGTCCTGTCCGTGCTGTTCGAACACGAAGGACGTCGGGGCGCCCATCTTCGGGTTGCTCTTGTCGGCCAGCAGACCGCCGGTCACGGCCCAACCGTCGGCGCAATCCAGATGGTCGATCGCGTAGACGTTGTCCGGGCCGAGTGCGTGCGCGGCATCCAGGGCCGGTTTGGCCAGTGCCTCCTTGGTGCAGGGGGCGGCGGCGGCGGTGCCGGCCGGCGACTCCTTGGCGGTGGTGCCCTTGTCGGCGGCGCAGGATGACAGCGAAACGGCGGCCAGAACGGCCATGGCGAGGGTGATACTGCTGCGGCAGGTCATGGCAGCAGACGGTATCGGCTGGCGGGGCGATTTACTGCGGGGACCCGCCGCGTGCCTGCGCCGCCAAGGCGATTCGGCTTCCTAGGATCGCCGGGTGGCCGATCGCTATGGCGCCGACATCCTGGCAAGCAACCCGCACAACACCGGCAAGGTCCGTTCGGTGGAGATGCCCGCCGAGGCCGGGATGGTGGTCGAGGACCCGCAATCCGGGTACGTCGGCGCCGTCGTCCGGATCGAGGGCGGCCGGGTCGAATTGGAGGACCGGCACGGCAGAACCCGGGTCTTCCCGCTGGGGCCGGGCTTCTGGGTCGACGGAAAGCCGGTGATCCTGACCGCGCCGCGCCGGGCCGCGGCGCCGACTCAACAGCGCTCCGCCTCCGGATCGGTGAAGGTCGCCGACGCTCGCGCGAAGGTGGCCCTGGCCGGGCGGATCTACGTCGAGGGCCGCCATGACGCCGAACTCGTCGAGCAGGTCTGGGGGCACGATCTGCGGGTCGAAGGTGTGGTGGTCGAGTACCTCGGCGGCATCGATGACCTGAGCGGCATCGTCAGCGAGTTCCGGCCACGGCCCGGCCGGCGCCTCGGCGTTCTGGTGGACCACCTGGTCGACGGGTCCAAGGAGTCCCGCATCGCCGAGGCGGTGCGTCGCGGACCGGGCGGCGAGCAAACCCTGGTCGTCGGTCATCCGTATGTCGACATCTGGCAGGCGGTCAAACCGGCGCGGGTGGGACTGGACGCCTGGCCGACCATCCCGCGCAACGTCGAGTGGAAGCACGGCATCTGCGACGCCCTGGGCTGGCCGCACCGCAATCAGGCCGACATCGCCGCCGCCTGGCAACGCATCCGCGGCACTGTCCGGGACTGGAACGATCTCGAGCCGGCCCTCATCGGCCGGGTCGAGGAACTCATCGACTTTGTGACCCAGGGGGATTGAGCGCGGGTGGATTGGGTACAGGGGGATTGACGGCTGCGGCCTTCGCCGCCCGGTCGGCTGCGCGAGCCGGTGGCACGATCAGCGGCACCGCGATCAGTCCGATGATGCCGAACACCCAGCCGCCCAGCGTGGTGTCCGCACCGCCGAGCAGAGGTCCGGCCAGGCTCGGCCCGATGGCCAGGCCGATCGAGGACATACCGAGCATGAAGGCGACCAGGCGTCCGGAGTTGCGGTCCAGATCGGCCGCGACGGATAAGCCGAGGGGAAGCACCATCCAATAGCCCAGGTTCACCGCGAGATTGCCGGCGATATACGCATTCGGAGTGTGGACCAACGCGACGGCGACGACGCCCAGTGCGGTCACCAGAAGCCCGAACGCACCGAGGATCCCGCGGCCCACCCAACGGCCAAGCAGCCACGGGGCGAAGGTGCCCAACAGTCCGATCAGCTGCGAGAAGCCCAGGAAACTCGAGACGCTCTGCGAGGACATCCCGGCGGTGCGGCCCAATTCCTGGGCGAAGGTCCACAGCCCCGCCACCGACAACTGCGACAGCGTCACCGCCAGGCCCAGCAGGATCGGCAGCGGGCTGAACAGCTTCAGATCGGTTGCGGCGGAGCCGGTTCCGGTCTCCTTGGCCTTGAGCAGCCGGGTGTCGGGCAACTTCCACCAGATCAGCGCCAGGCACACCAGCTGGACGGCGACCATCGCCGCATACGGCAACACGATCGGATACAGCTGGCGCAGATAGGGATTCGTGCTCATCATGATGAACACGAAGATCATGTACCAGAACGTCAGCAGGCCGAACGAGCGTTCACTGTTGTTGGCGTAGGACAGCGCGGCGTTGCCGGCGACGAAGGTCAGTCCGCAGCCCAGGCCCAGCGCCAGCATCCCGGCGAAGAGACTCCAGAAGCCGGCCAAACCGGCGTAGTCACTGACCTCGCTGATGTAGAGCAACGCGACCGAGGAGACGGCGACTCCCCAGGTTGCGACTCTCTTGAGATTGCTGCCGCCGATCGAGTGCGCCAGTCCGAATTCGACCACCGCCATCGCGCCGAGGGCCGCGGTGACCAGGAAACCGGCCTGGGTGTTGGGCAGCCCGAAGCCCTTGTGGAACGACGTGGCATAGATCGGGCTGAGCAGATCGGCCATCGACCCGGCCACGCCGGCGGCGATCCCGCCGACCAGCAGTCCGGCGGGCTCCTTCTCAGCGTGCGTCATGGGTGATCCGCCCGTCCATCATCGTCAGCAGCACTGGAACCGAATGGATTTCGTGCGGGTCGACCCCGAACAGGTTCGCGCCCAGCACGGTGAGGTCGGCGGCCATGCCGGTTCGCAACGTCCCGGTGCGGTGCTCGAGGCGCAGTTGGTAAGCGCCGTTGGCGGTGTAGCCGCGCAATGCGTCATGCAGACCTATCCGCTGACGGGCCACCAGTGGCAGATCCTCGGGATGCCCGGGCCGGCAGCGGGTGACCAGCGACTCGATCTGAATCAGCGGCGGGATCTCCGGGATGTCGACACCGGGGATGTCGCTGCCGTAGGTGACGGTGGCCCCGGAGCGCACCAGGTCGCCGTAGGGGAACAGCCGTTCCTCGACGCGGTCTGCGCCCAGCATGGCGGTGTAGATGTCGCGGTACTGACCGTTGTAGTCGGTGCCCCACAACGGAGTGCAGTTGGCGATGATGCCCATCGACGCATACCGGTTGATGTCGGACGGGTCGACCATCGAATTGTGTGCCAGCACATGGCGTCTTCCCTCGTCCCCGCGGCGGCCCAGCACTGTCTCGTAGGCGTCCAGCACGGTGCGGGCGGACCCGTCGCCGTCGATGTGGATGTGCATGTCGAAGCCGGCGGCCTGCACCGCCTCGATCTGCGCCTCGATGTTCGCCGCGGGGAAGGTCATGGTGCCCAGATCGTCGGAGGCGTGCCCGCAGCACGGTGTCAACAGCAGTGCCCCACCGCTCATGAAGGTCCCGTCGGCCCACAGCTTGCAGGTGTTGATCGCGACGTGCTCGGACCGCAACTCGCGATGCCAGCGGCTCAGGCCGTCGGCGATGGCCTGCGGGTCGTCGGTCGGGGTACGGGTCCAGTACGAACCGACGATGCGCACCGGCAGTGTCCCGGCGTTGTCCTGGGCGATGAGATCCTCGAACACCCAGCGGGAGTCCTCGCTGGTGGCGCCGACGATGGTGCCGGCCTCGAAGTAGGCCGTCATGCCCCAGGCCGGTGTGGGCCGCAGCGTGAGTTCCTGCGCCGCATGGACGTTGGACACCGAGAACAGATCCTGCGCGACGAGGATGGGGATGGTCGCCGCAGCTTCGACGGCGTGGCCGGTCGGCGTGCCGTCGGGATCGCGCACCCAGTACTGCGTTCCAGGATCGGGGTCGGGGGTGTCCGGGCCGATACCGGCCGCCCGCATCGCGGCGGTGTTGAACCAGGAGTCGTGCGCATCGGCGGAGAACAGGTACATCGGCCGGTCGCCGGTGATCTCGTCGAGCCATTCCCGGCGCGGTGAGCGCTCCTCGAAGGAGTCGGGCATCCAGGCATGGCCGCGCAACGGCGCATCGGAGGGTTGGGTGGCGACCCAGTCCCGGATGGCCGCCAGCATCGCGTCGCGGCCGACGATCCCGGACAGGTTCACCCCGAGCTTGCTCAACGCCATCGAGGCCAGATGGTTGTGGGCGTCGATGAAGCCGGGCAGGCACATCCGGCCACGCAGGTCGATCAGTTCGGTGCCGGAGTCGACGAAGGCGTCGGCCGCATCGCGGGTGCCGACATAGGCGAGGTCGGTGCCGCGCACGACGATCGCCTGCGCCCAGGGCTGTGCCGGGTCACCGGTCCAGATCGGGCCGTTGGTCAGCAGGTAGGACGCCGCGGCGTTGCTCACAGGGGAAGGGTATCCCTGCGGACGTGAGGAAGAGTCAGCCTCGCCGGGTCTTGATCCAGGAACCCAGGTCCGAACGCAGGTACAGCACGCCCAGCAGCACCGTCGCGTACACGACCCCCATGACCGCCCAGGCGAACGGCAGCAGCAGCGGCTGACCGAGCAGGGTCAGACCGTCGAAAGCCCCTGGCGCGACCGAGAATCCGGCTCCCATGACGACCCCGCCGATGGTGCAGCGGATGATCTTCGGGCGCAGCGGTCCGATGAGCCGGTTGCCCCGCATCGACTTGCCCGCCACCACGGCCCCGGCCACCAGCGCCGCCAGGAACAGCAGTTGCGGGAGTGCCTCGCTGGTGTCGGCCCGGCTGAGTTCGCCGAGTAGTTCGGTGTAGGCCCACGGGCCTACGAGTTGGACCAGGGCGACGAACAGGATCGCGACCAACAGGATCGCGGTGCGCGGATCCCAGGCCTTGTGCAGGAAATCGCTGACGCTCTCATGCTTGCCCCTGATCAACCGGTACAGGTCGAGTCCGAGCACGACTGCGAAAAACACCAGGGTGGGCGCCGGGTAGTTCAGCGAGGTCGTCACCGCCGGTGACCCGGTGTGGGTGACCGCCGTGGATCCGAACACGTGCGGGGTGAGCAGGCAGCCGAGATAGAAACCGAGGACCGTCAGCAAGAAGGTGTACTCACCGGAGCCGATCCGGGCGATGGTTCCGGTGGTGCACGCGCCGTTGACCACCGCGCCCAGGCCCAGTAGCACGCCACCGACCGCCGACCAGACCGTCACCGGGAAGACCCGGGCATGAATGGTCGTGCCGGTGCCCATGGTGAGCAGCACGAGTCCGCCGGCCACCAGGAACCACGCCGAGGCGATGGCCAGGAACCGGTTCCATGACCGGCGGTGGACGATGTCGTCCACCGCCACGACGGTGCAGGTGTTGCCGCGCTGGATCGCCGTCCCCAGCAGAAACACCAAGGGAAGCGAGATCAGCATGGCCTTGGTCACCGGAAGGGTCACCGGAAGATCCTAAGGGTCGGTTTCGGTCAGCCGTGGCCGACCGGCTGGCAGGTCATGGGTGCGCCGCCGCTGTCGGAACGGGGCGCTGAGGCCGCTGCGATCTGACCGGCCCGGGTCAGAGCGTTGCCGGCGTCCGCGGCGCCGGCGGTCTCAGCGGGCATGGCCATGCTGCTGCAGCCGCCGTCGTTCGGCGCGGCCAGCGCCTGCGGGGCGGAGCCGATCGTGAGGGCGGCCAGGGCGATGCCCGCCGCGCCCAGTGCGGTGCTGATGGGTCGAGTGACTTTGCGGTTCATGGTGACTCCTTGATTGTCTCGGCCGCCGGTTGGTGGCGTGCTTTGACTATCGCGGCCGGCAGCCGGGCGCTCTGTCCGCCGACGAGCCCCTGATCCGGCTGACACCGGTGTCCACCGATTGGGGGAGGGCGCCAGCCTGTTCAGCGCTGGCCGGACTCGGTCCGGACCTCCCGGATGGTCTCCGCATCGCAGAGGTTCAGTTTGTGTGCCAGCTTCGTGGCCTGCATGGCATCGGCGACCAGATGCAGCGGAATGCCCTCTGCCCGAAGGGTTTTCGCGTGCTCACGGACTTGCTTGTTGCGGTCCTCGTCGTCATCGCCGACCTGCCGGATGATGATCAGTTCGACGCGGCCCGGGAATTCGCGGGCCATCTCCTCGTACGTCAGCGCATCCCGTTGGCCGCTGTCGCCGATCAGCACGAACTTCATGCCCGGATAGGCCTCGAGGAGGCGGCGGATGGCGGTGCGCTTGTGTTCGGCTCCGCTGCGCCGGAGATAGCGCTCGGTAGGTCCCCAGTCGGTGAGGAACATCGGCCCCTGCGGGAATGCCCGCAACTGGATGAATTGTTCCAACAATGGATAGAACGACCAGCTTCCGGTCGAGACGTAGAAGAACGTCGGCTCCGGTTTGCGGTTGCCGGCCTTATTGGCGACGCCGCGGGTCAAGCCGCGGTAGAGCGAGGACATGCCGGGGATCGCGCGGCGCTGATTGGCCTCCCGCAGCAGCGTCCGGGTCACCATCGACACGCCTTCGGTGAGACCGGTGAGCAGGATCGTGTCGTCGATGTCGGAGATCACCAGGAACGGCGCCCGCAGTGAGGGTTTGACCACCCGGCCGGCGCCGGAGGCGGACTCGCCGCCGTCGACCGCGGTGGCCGTGGCGTGGGCGTCGTGCCAGCCGACCTTCAGATTCGGAACCGGCAGCGAAAAGTTCGCGAAACCGTGGTCGTCGGTGATCTCGGTGGCGGTGTGATTGCCGATCCGCAGTTCCACCTCGACGCCGGCGAGGGCCAACGCCGAGTGCCGGCGCAGGTTGGACTGGGCGGTGTCCCAGTAGGGGATCCAGCTGCCGCCGGGAAGTTCCGGCGTCTCGATCACCCGCACCCGGACCTTCGCGAGGTCGTCGGCGACGAAGCCGCGATAGACCACCACGTGAATGCCGCGGAACTCCCCGGATTCCATCTTGGAGTCGCGGCGACGCTTGGTCAGACCGGACTCGATCCCGGCCACCACGGCGGCGACCTCGGGGCTACGCAGCTTGGCAGTCAGTTCGGAGGCGATCCGGCGGGGCAGGCGTGCCATGGCGTTCAGCATGGCAAAGGTCTACCGGGTCGGTCGCCTTTCTCGCGAATCGTGGGCGATCATGAGCGGATGCCCTACGGAAAATACGGGCCCTGGGCCGTCGTGGCGGGTGGATCCGAGGGAGTCGGGGCCGAGTTCGCCCGCCTTCTGGCGCACTCCGGGGTCAATCTCGTTCTCGTCGCCCGCCGCACCGAGCCCCTCGTGCACACGGCAGAGGTCTGCGCACGGTCCGGTGTCGAAGTGCGCACGGTGGTCGCTGATCTGGCGACGCCGGGCGGGTGTGACGCGGTGACCGCAGCCACCCGGGGACTGGAGGTCGGTCTGCTGATCTACAACGCCGGCGCCAACACCTGCAGCAGGGAGTTCCTGGACGGCGACCTCGCCGAGTTCCAGCGCGTGGTCGACCTCAACATCACCACCATGACCGGACTCGTGCAGCACTACGGTCGGGCCATGCGCGCGCGTCGCCGGGGCGGGATTCTGCTCGTCGGGTCGATGGCCGGATATCTCGGATCAGTGCGACACACCGTCTACGGGGGAGTCAAGGCCTTCGGCCGGATCTTCGCCGAGGGCCTGTGGGTGGAGTTGCGCGAACACGGCGTCGACGTGCTGGAGTTGGTCCTCGGTGTCACCCGGACACCGGCCATGGAGCGGGCCGGGCTGAACTTCGACATCCCCGGAATGAAGGTGGCCGATCCCACCGAGGTGGCACGGGAGGGACTCGACCAGCTTCCGTTCGGACCGGTGTACATCGCCGGCGGCAACGGCGAGGACGTAGCCCGCCGCAGCGACCCCGACCGTGCGAAAGTCGTTGAGGGAACTAATCGTTTCATGCGACGTCTGCTCGACGGCGACGGAGTGGACCAAGACGGAGTGGACCAAGACGGACTGGTACAGGAGGAGCGGCAATGAGCGCGGACCGGTTGGATGCCATCGAGCGTCGGCTCAGGACCCTGGAGGACGAGCGCGACATCGCCCGGCTGATCGCGGCCTACGGGCCGCTGGTGGACTCCGGTGACGCCGACGGGGCGGCCGCACTCTGGACCGCCGACGGCAGCTATGACGTCGGGGACTGGCTGATGTCCGGCCGTGACGAGGTGGCCGCCATGGTGCGCTCCGAGGCGCATCAGGGTCTGATCGCCCAGGGGTGCTGCCACTTCTTCGGACCGCCGGTCATCGAGGTGAATGGCGATGAGGCCGTGGCGATCTGCGAATCCACCCTGTTGGTGCGACGGGAGTCGGGCGGCTACGCGATCGCCCGGGCGGGTGTGCACCTGATGAGGCTGCGTCGCGACGAGGGACGCTGGCGGATCACCAGTCGCGTCGCGCGACAACTCAATGGGGGCGAAGCGGGCCGGGACCTGATCGCCGAGGTGCTCGGCGCCGGTCAGGACGGCGACTGAGCCAGCAGGCTCAGGGCGGTCGCGATGTCCAGATCGTCGCGGTCCTTGGCAGCCGTCCACCGCCGCAGAGCATCGGCTGTGCCCCTGGCGAGACCATCGGGTAACCCGTTGCTGCGCAACACATCGGCGACCTCGAGCATTTCCGGTGCCCACCGCCAGGCCTTGGCCGCCACACCCGGGAACTGTTCGACGTCGGCGAGTGGGAAGGAGCGCAGTAGTTCCGCCTCGCGTATCAACTGTTCGTCGACGCCGTGCTCGAGGGCCAGTGCGTGGGCGACGGCGGCCAGCACCCTGCTCGCCTTCTGATAGGACGCGTAGGCCATCTTCAGCGCAGAGGCCTGCCCGACACCGCCGGGCAGCGTGATGACCTCCAGGGCGGTGCCGTCGAACAGTTCCGGCACCCCGTCGGCATCACCGGACAGGTACAGCCGGGTGGTGCCGGGGCGGTGCGGGGGTTCGCCGATGATCCCGCCGTCGACCACGCGGGCGGTGGGCAGCAGCGCGGCGATGCGGTTGACCCGGGCCGGGGTGATGGCATTGGCCTCGACGAAGGTCCCGGCGTAGCCGGCGAGTTCGCGGGCCAGGTCCTCGGCAGCGGCGGGCGGGCAGATCGACAGGACGATCCCGGCGCCGTCCAGAGCGGCCGCCAGTGTGCCGCACTCCTCGAAACCGGCTGCGGCAGCACGGTTTCGCGTCGCGACGCTGCGGCCCGCGCCGACCCACCGAACCGTCGCGCCGCCGGCAACCGCCTGCCGCCCGACGGCCGCCCCCATCGCTCCCGGATGCAGCAAGGTCACCACCGTCATGACAGTGATTATGCGGCCAGCACAATGACGGTATGTCTGCACAGGACCGGCTGCACTGGGATGGGGTGTACGCCGAACGCGGCCCGGTCGGTTCCGGTACGGCGGATCTCCCGGCGGTGTTCACGCCTTATGAGCAGGAATTCCCCACGGTCGGAAAGGCGTTGGAGCTGGCCTGCGGCCAGGGCGGGGCCACCGTCTGGCTGGCCCGGCGCGGCCTCGATGCGTGGGGCGTCGACGCCTCGCCGGTGGCGGTCGCCGCCGCTCGCGACCTCGCTGCGCACTGGCAGGTGGGCGGCCGCTGCCGGTTCGACGTGGCCGACCTCGACCGCGGCCTTCCGCCGGGGCCGCCGGTCGACGTCATCCTCTGCCATCGGTTCCGGGCGCCGGGTCTCAACGATGCGGTGATCGAACGCCTGAAGCCCGGCGGGCTGCTGGCCATCGCGGTGCTCAGCGAGGTCGATGCCACGCCGGGTCCCTACCGCGCGGTGCCGGGTGAATTGGCTGCGGCTTTCCTCGCACTGGACGTGATCGGCTCCGGAGAGGGGCGCGGGACCGCCTGGTTGGTGGCGCGTAAGTCCTAGGGCGCGAAACTTCAGGGCGCTGAGCTTCAGGGCGCGGAACTTCAGGGCGCGGAACTTCAGGGCGCGGAACTTTTGGGCGCGGCGAAACCCGCTGCGCCCAGGACCTTCTGGCCCGCATCGCCGGCCACCAGATCGACGAAACTCGTCGCCAGACCGGTGTGGCCGGACTGCTTGAGTACGGCGATCGGATAGGTGTTGACCGCCGCGGCAGCCTCCGGGAACGCAACGCCGGTCACCTTGTCGCCGGCGGCCTGCACGTCGGTGAGGTAGACCAGTCCGGCGTCGGCCTGCCCGGTGACGACCTTGTTGAGGACGTCGGCGACCGACGACTCCTCGCTGACCGGATCGAGCCGGACTTCGGCGGCCTGCTCCACCTTCTGCGTCGCCGAACCGCAGGGCACCGCTGGTGCGCAGACCACCACCGAAAGTCCCGGCTGGGCAAGGTCTTTCAACGCGCTGATCTTCTTCGGATTGCCCGGGGCGACGGCGATCATCAAGGTGTTGGACGCGAAGTTGACCGGATCGCCGGCCAGCAGTCCGGCGCGCGCGGCCTTGTCCATGTTCTTCAGGTCAGCCGAGGCGAACACGTCGGCCGGCGCGCCCTGCGTCAGCTGGGTGACCAGATCGGAGGATCCGGCGAAGGAGAACTCGACAGCGGTTCCCGGATTGTCGGTCGTGAACTGCTCACCGAGTTCGGTGAAGGACTTCTTCAGCGACGCCGCGGCGAAGACGGTGATCGTCTGCGTTGGTTCGGGGGAAGTCGAGGAACATCCGGCCAAGGCGGTGACCAAGGCCGCCGCGGCTGACGTCAAGGCCAGCGCGCCGGTTCTCTTCACGACACAGCATCTTTCCGCACCGGGACATGAGGTAGAACCAGTTGTGTGCGGATCGGACTCTCAACCCCCATCGTCATGCAGATACCGGGCACCGCGTCGGACTGGGAGGCCGCCGGGAGCGTCGAGGACCTGGTCCGGATCGCCGTCGTGGCCGACGAACTCGGCTACGACCACCTCACCTGCGGGGAACACGTCATGGTCCCGGTCGGCGCCGGGGAGGGGCGCGGCCTGACCTACTGGGATCCGTCGGCGACGTTGGGGTTCCTGGCCGCGCGCACCAGCCGGATCCGGCTGGCGACCTCGGTGCTGGTGCTCGGCTACCACCACCCTCTGGAGATCGCCAAGCGTTACGGCACCCTTGATCTGCTCAGCGGTGGCCGGATGGTGCTGGGTGTGGGCGTGGGATCGCTGGCCCCCGAATTCGAGATGCTGGGCGCCTCGTTCGCCGATCGCGGTGAGCGGGCCGACGAGGCGATCGCCGCACTGCGCGCCGCCTGGTCCGATCCCCGGCCGTCCTTCGATGGGCGGTTCTATTCGTTCGCGGGCGTGGCCGTCGAGCCCTGCTCGGCCCGGCCGAGGGTGCCGATCTGGGTGGGCGGCTACACGCAGCGTTCGCTGCGGCGCGCGGTGACGCTGGCCGACGGCTGGATGCCCTTCGGGCTGACCATCGAACAGCTGACCGGGATGCTGGCCCGATTCGAGCTTCCGGACGGGTTCGAGGTGGTGCTCTCCAGCGGCCGCGCCCTCGACCCGATCGGCGATCCGGGGGAGGCCGAGCATCGGCTGAACCGGGTGCGCGAGGCCGGCGCGACGGTGGTCAACTGCGTGCTGAGCGCGCAGTCCGCGGGACATTTCTGCGATCAGCTGCACGCGCTTCGGGGCATCGCCGGCGGCATCACCTAAAACACCCGTACCGCCGGTTCGCCGCCGATACCATCACTGCGCCCCGGCATGCTCCCTGCGCCGGGCGGAGCAGAGGGGTCGGAGTCAATGTCGAAAACGGCAGCCGAGATCGTCAAGAGCCTCGGGGGACCGGCCAATATCGCCGGACTCTCGCACTGCGCCACCCGGCTGCGGTTCCAGCTGCGCGACGCCTCCGGGATAAAGCAGTCCGACATCGAAGCCGTTTCCGGCGTGATGGGCGCCGTCCCGCAGGCCGGCAACCGCTACCAGGTGGTCATCGGCGGCGCGGTCCAGACCGTCTACAACGAGATCATGGCGCTGCCGGAGATGGCCCGCACCGGCGCCATCGACGCCGCCGCGGTCAAGGCCGCCGCCCGCGCCAAGGGCCCGCGCGGCAAGTTCTCCTGGCTGGACAGCTTCTTCGAGTTCCTCTCCGACTCGTTCCGCCCGATCCTGGGAGCCCTGCTCGGCGCCTCGCTGTTCATCACCTTCATGGCGCTGATGAGCACGCTGAAGGTGATCCCGAACTGGGCCGACCCGCGCACCGACCTCCCGCCGTCCTGGCAGTTCGTCAACCTGTGCTGGCAGAGCGTCTTCGTCTTCCTGCCGCTGATGGTCGCCTACAACGCCTCGAAGAAGCTCAACGCCGATCCGTGGGTCGGGTTCGCGATCATGGCCGTGGTGATGTTGCCCGGGTTCTCCGCGCTCAAAGAGGTCAGCCAGAAGACCATGGCCTTCGGCTCCGAGATCGACGTGGTGCACATCTTCGGTGTACCGCTGACCATCTTCAACTACAGCTCGCAGGTGTTCCCGCCGCTGTTGATGGCCGCCGTGCTCGGACCGCTGTACAAGTTCCTCAAGCGAGTCATCCCGGAGAACGTGCACCTGATCTTCGTGCCGTTCCTCTCGATGCTCATCATGATTCCGCTGACGGCCTTCCTCATCGGCCCGATCGGCGTCTACACCGGCGCCGGCCTGGCGCACGTGCTCAAGAGCATCAACGACTTCTCGCCGTTCATCTTCGCCATCCTGATCCCGCTGGCCTACCCGTTCATGGTGCCGCTGGGTCTGCACTGGCCGATCAACGCGATCATGCTGCTCAACATCCAGACCCTGGGCTACGACTACATCCAGGGCCCGATGGGCGCATGGAACTTCGCCTGCTTCGGCGCCACCGCGGGCGTGCTGTTCCTGGCCTGGCGGGAACGTGACCGTCAGATGCGACAGACCGCGATCGGCGCTCTGGCCGCCGGACTGCTCGGCGGAATCTCCGAACCTTCGCTGTACGGAATCCACCTACGGTTCAAACGGATCTATCCGCGAATGCTGGTGGGCTGCCTGGTCGGTGGTCTGATCATCGGCATCGGGGGCGGAGTCAAGACGAGCGCATTCGTGTTCACCTCGCTGCTGACCATCCCGGCCTTCAACAGCATGGGGTTGTACGCGGTCGCGGTGCTCGCCGCCTTCTTCACTGCGATGATCCTGGTGGTCATCTCCGGCTACCGCTCGCCGCAGGACGCCGAAGAGTTGGAGGCCGCACAGGTGCCGGTGGCCGATCTGGAGGGTCCGCTCGCCGGAGCCAGCGCCGGAACCCTGATCGCGGCCGCCGCCACCAAGGCGGCAGGGGAGACCGGTGTCGTGGTCGAGATCGACTCGCCCCTGGCCGGCACCGTGGTCCCACTCAACGAGGTCCCCGACCCGGTGTTCAGCAAGGGCACCATGGGTCCGGGGGTGGCGGTGCTGCCCTCCGGCAACACCGCATATGCGCCCGGCAACGGCATGGTCGTCGCCGCCCCGGCATCGGGTCACGCCTTCGGTCTGGTCCTCGACGGCGGCGTCGAACTGCTGATCCACATCGGCATCGACACCGTCCAACTCAAGGGCGAGGGCTTCACGGTGCACGTCACCAAGGGCCAGAAGGTCACTGCCGGAACACCTTTGGTGACCTTCGACCGCGGCGTCATCGAGGCGGCGGGCTATCCGCTGGTCACCCCGATCATCGTGCTCAACGCCAAGAAATTCGGCGGGGTGGAGACCACCGCGCAGGGGGAGATCGCCGTCGGCGACACGATCCTGGCGGTCGCGCCGGCTCCGGTCCCCGCGGAGGCGGGGCTCTAGACGCGTCGCGGCGTTGCGGCGATGAAGAGCACCGCCGCGACCGCGCTGAGGCCACCCAGTGCGAACAGGATGACGTAGTCGTGCTCGGCGATGAAGCCGTTGGCGCACTTGGCCTTCGGGCTCAGGATCACCGCGACCAGGGCGGCTCCGATGGCGCTGCCGACGGTGCGGGCGATGGCGTTCATGCTGGTCGCCACGGCCGTCTCGCGGGCATCGACCTCGCCGACGACAAGGACGGGCAGTGCCCCGTAGGCCAGGCTGATGTAGGCGTTGGCCAGCAGGTAGGCGGCGATGACCTCCCAACGGCTGGTGTGCAGGGTGGCCAGTAGCAGGAAGCCGAGCACCCCGGCCGCCGCACCCGTCATGCCGACCACCCGTGCCCCGAACCGTTCGATGTAGCGGCCGCTGACCACGGCGGTCACCGAGGCGGCGATCGCACCGGGCAGCAGGAAGACCATGCTGGCGTCGAGCACGCTGGCCCCGAATCCGTAGCCGCTGGCCGTCGGGGTCTCCACGAAGTCGGTCAGGCCGAGGAAGACGAAGTACAGCCCCATCCCGACCAGGACGGTGGCGATGTTGGTCAGCAGAATCGGCCGGCGGGCCAGCATGCCGACCGACACCAGGGGCTGGGAGCCCAGAAATAGGCACCGCCGTTCCCACCGCCACCAGCCGGCCATGATCCCCAGTCCGGCCGCGGCCAGTCCGATCGTCTTCACCGAATCCCCGCCCCAGCGCCCGGATTCGGTGAGCGCCAGCAGCAGCGCCGAGAGTCCCAGCGCCAGGCCGAGTGCGCCGGCCCAGTCGATGCTGCCGGTGGACTGGTTGTCCCGCCGGGGCACCACGACCGCCACCGCGATGGTGATGGCCACCGAGAAGGCGGTGGTCAGCCAGAACACCCGGTGGTAGTCGGCGTTGCCCTTCATCAGCAGGCCGGTGACCACCAGCCCGAGACCGCCGCCGAGTCCGAGCATCGCCGACAGGACGGCCATCGAACGGACCAGTAGCTCGGCGGGGACCTCGTCGCGCAGCACTGCCACGCTGACCGGGTAGAGGGAGAACGACGCCCCCTGCAGTACCCGCGCCAGCACCAGCAGAGCCAGTGACGAGGTGACGGCGGCGAGCACCGAACCGGCCAGGACCAGGCCCAGCACCGCGAGTAGGACCCGCTTCTTGCTGCGCAGGTCGGCCAGCCTGCCGATCAACGGGGTGCTGGCGGCAGCCGCCAGCAGGTTGGCGGTGAGAACCCAGCTGACGTTGACCGCGGAGGCGCCCACCTGAGTGGCGATCACGGTGAGGATGGGCACCACCGCCGTCTGCAGGATGGCGACGGTCAGCACCACGATGCTGAGCGTGCCGACCAGGATCCCCTCGGAACGCCGGACGGAGGTGGCAGACATACCGCCAACGATGGTGCACGGAAGCGCCGGGCGTTGTCCGCCGTTGGGACCTCGGATCGGTGGAGTCAGCTGTCCACCGAATAGGGGGCGTGCCGAACATCGCTCTAAGCGTCTGCTCAGGTATGTTTCTGACGCTTGTGCCGCCTGTCGGGGGCGGCACGAAGAAAGGGATACCACGGAAATGCAGATCTCACTTCGCTCGCACCTCATCGCGGGCGCCGCGGCCGTCGTCGGAGCAGGCGCCATCATGGCCCCCGTCGCGCAGGGTCACCTCGCGCTTCCCGCTCTCGCCATGCCGCACGCCGCGCAGGTTGCGCTCGCCGCATTCGACAGCCCGTTCGCCGCGCTGCTGGGCACCGCTGAGATGGGTCAGAACTACTTCCTCGGGGTCTATTACAACGGCGGCGACGCACCGACTCCCGGCGCGGGCGAAGCGAACTGGCCTTATGCCGGGTTCGATCAGACCGGCGGCGACTACTTGAACTACGCGCTGTACAACAATGTGGAGCTTGGCTACTACGCCTTCGTGGGTCAGGTTCCGCAGAACATCCTCGATGCCAGCCCGGTCATCCGTCAGCTGGAGACCAACGTCGCCAGCTATCTCAACGCGGGCATCTCCGGACTCATCGGCACCGGCCTGGCGCTCACCGACGGGCTCTGGAACTTCCCGAGCGCTCTGGTGACCGCCGCGCAGCTTGCGCTGGCCGGCAATTTCACCGAGGCGCTGAGCACCCTGACGGCTGCGGTGATCACCCCGATCCAGAACGCGGCAGCGAGCCTGGTCTCCGCCGGCACCTACATCGCCAGCAATATCGCGGCCCGGCTCGGTGCGGTCGTGGCGGCGCTGCCGCAGATCGTCACCACCTTCGTCGGAGCCGCCGCCGGTAGCGCTGCACTGGTCGCGGAGGAGGTGACGGCGGTGAGCAGTGCGGTGATCACCAACCTGCTCGCGCTGAACTTCCAGGGCGCCTGGAACGCCGGTGTTGCGGGCTGGCTCGGCCCGTCCGGCCTCCCCGGCCTGTCGCTGAACCTGCTTGCCGGCGCCGGCATTCAGACCGGTCCGATCACCTCGGCGGCAGACATCCCGACCAACTTCGTGCCCAGCCTCCGGACGGCCACCCAGGGCGCGGTGTGGACCCTGGCGAATGCGCTCACCGCCTCCGCGGCCCCGGCTGCTGCGGTTCCGGCTGCTGCGGCCCCGGCTGCCGCGCGTGCCCCGCGTTCCGCAGCGGTCAGCCGCGCCGCGGCCACGGCCAAGCCGGCCGCCGCCAAGGCGTCCAAGGCGCCGCGCGCGGCCCGGGCGGTCAAGGCCGCTCACTAAGGACCGGTTCGAAGGGCGGGGATGCGCATTCGCGCATCCCCGCCCTTCTGCTCAGTGCCGGATCATTCGGTGCGGGATGAACTGCGGCAGGTTCTCACGCAGGCCCAACCGCGCGGCCCGATCGCAACTGGCCACGGACCCCGCGATGCCAGCCGTAGGATTTCGGTACCTAACGAGGGGTGCTGATGAAGAAGACGAATGCAGTGTTGATGACGGGGTTCCCGGGTTTCCTCGGGTCGGCCCTGCTCCCCGGAATCCTCGCGAAGCGGGAAGGGGCAGTGGTCATCTGCGTCGTGCAGGCCAGGCATATGGACACCGCCAAGGCCAAGCTGGCAGAGATTCAGACAGCCCATCCCCACACCGTCGACCGGGTCCGACTCGTCGAGGGCGACATCACCAAACGAGGCCTCGGCCTTTCCGCTTCCGTTCCGGTGGACGACGTCCACGAGGTCTGGCACCTGGCGGCCGTGTACGACCTCTCGGTGTCCGAGGACATCGCCAAGCTGGTCAACATCGTCGGCACCGACAACGTCCTGCAGTTCTGCCGCGAGCGGTCGAATTTCCGTCGGCTGCAGTACGTGAGCACCTGTTACGTCTCCGGCGCCTACGACGGCGAGTTCACCGAGGAGATGCTCGAAGAGGGCCAGAAGTTCCAAAACCATTACGAGGAAACCAAATACGAGGCCGAGCGGCTGGTTCGCGCGGCGATGGCCGAAGGGCTGCCGGCGACCATCTACCGACCCGGCATCGTGGTGGGGGACTCACGCACCGGCGAGACCCAGAAATACGACGGGCCCTACTTCGTCGCCACCTACATGAAGCGGCTGCCCGCCGTGACGTTCCTGCCGAACGTCGACAAGGACGTCATGGCCTCGCTGGTTCCGCGGGACTACGTCATTGCGGCCATGGACGCGCTGAGCGTTCTGGACAAATCCGAGGGCAAGACCTACCAGTTGACCGACCCCAATCCGCCGTCCGCCCGCGAGGTGGCCGAGATCTTCGGCCATCACCTTCACCGGAAACTGGTCTGGCTGCCCATCCCGGTGTCGGCCGTGCGCGGACTGCTCGACACGGTCCCCGGGATGGAACTGCTCACCGGTCTGCCCGCGGAGACCCTGGACTACTTCGCGTTCCCCACCACCTACGGCACGGCGGACACCGTGGCCGATCTCGAAGGCACCGGCGTCTCATGCCCCCATTTCCGCGATTACGCCGACAAACTGCTCGACTTCATGGCGGCCCACCCGGAGTTCGACTCGCAGGCAATGGTCTAGAGGGATCCCATGACTGAGCGCAAGCAATCGCTGATCGTCAACATCAGCCTCAGCGGTCCCGAACGGGACTACGACCACTCGGTGGAATTCCTGGGCGGATCCTTCCGCATCATCCGGATGGGCACCGGCGGAAACGTCAAGCGGGCAATCGAAGAACTGCACACGTGGTCCGGGCAGGCCGCGGCCATCGGGATCAGCGGAGTCCACGACGCTGAGGTCGCCGGAACGCTGAAGGGCGATCCGGGCAAGCTTCGGAAGGCCGCTGAGGAGTCCGCCGAGACGGTTGTCACCGATGGCCATCGGTTGCGCAACGTGTTGCAGGAGTGGACCATTCGGCACCTGGCCGGCGAGATGCCGGGCTATTTCTCCAATGCGCGAGTGGTCGTGCTCGGCGGACGCAACCACTACCGCACCACCCGGGTGCTGTCGGAGAGCACGCAGAACATGCACTTCGCCGACCCTGCGGTGGAGTACGGCCTGTCCGACATCCATACCCCGTTCGAGGTGTTCGAGCGCGTGGTGTCCGCCTCGGGCTGGCTTCTGGAGAAGCTCCCCTCCGCGGTGGTCTCGGCTGCCACCGCCCCGGCCCGCAAGATCATCGAGACCCAGGTTCGCGAGGCCCTGCAGAACTGCGACGTCGTGGTGGCCACCTTCCCGGAACTCGCCCAGTTCGAGTTGGACGACCTCAAGGGCAAGACCCTCATCTCGACGTCCATCGGATCCGAGCGGCTGAACAGCCTGCGGGAGCGTGGAGTCGACCTCATCCTCGACGATGTTCCGCAGCCGTTCGACGATGTGGTGGTCAATGAACCCACCCTCGAGGCGCTGATGCTGGTGGCCGGCCAAGCCGAGGAGTCACGTCTGTCCGACGACGATCTGCTCGACATGATCCAGTCAGCCGGGCTGCGGCCGCGAATCCTCTACCCGAGCGGCTTCAAACGGAAGTCCCGCTTCGCCTTCGTGATCCACCCGCTGTCCCAGGAGTACTTCCGCAATGTGAAGGCACTAGATGCCGTCGCCGACGTGGCGCCGGGGATCTTCATGGATGGCGTGGAGAAGCTGATGGCACACGTGCCGCCGTTCGTCTACAGCCACGTCACCGGTATCACGTCGCCGACGGGTGCTGAGGCCGAAGGCTGGCTCATCACCGTCGGCGGCACCCCCAAGGAATTGATGTCGCACGATCCGGAGTTCACCTACTCCCGGCTCCTCGCGGCGGCCGACATGGCACAGAAGATGGGCGCCCAGATCATGGGCCTCGGTGCGTTCACCAAGGTCGTCGGCGACGCCGGGGTCACGGTGGCCAAGCGCGCATCGCTTCCCATCACCACGGGCAACTCCTACAGCGCCTCGGGCGCGCTGTGGGCGGCCCATGACGCGGTCCGCCGGCTCGGCATCGCGAAAGTCGACAAGAAGGGACACATCAAGGGCAAGGCGATGGTGGTCGGCGCGACCGGCGCGATCGGCTCGGTGTGCGCCCGACTGTTGGCGATGGCCGCCGACGAGCTGTGGCTGGTCTCCATCGAACCGGCCAAGTTGCTGGCGCTCAAGGAGGATATCGAGCGGGAGAACCCGCGGGCGAAGGTCCACGTGGGCGCCAGTGCCGACGAGCACATCGCCGACATGGACGTGATCGTCACCGCCACCTCGGGGGCCGGCAAGAAGGTCCTCGACATCATGAAGGTGAAGCCGGGAGCGGTGATCACCGACGTCGCGCGGCCGTTGGACCTTTCCGCAGAGGATGTCGCCAAGCGGCCCGATGTGCTGGTCATCGAGTCCGGCGAGATCGAACTGCCCGGCGATCCGCAGATGAAGGGAATCGGCCTGCCCAAGGGCGTCGCCTACGCGTGCCTGGCCGAGACCATCGTGCTGGCACTCGAGGGCCGCTATGAGACGTTCACCGTCGGGCGCAACATCGAATGGGAGAAGGTCAAGGAGATCTACCGGCTCGGGCTGAAGCACGGCATGAAGCTCGCCGCGATCTCCGGTGTCAACGGGGTCTACACCGACGAAGACCTCGCCAGGATCCGTGAGTTGGCGCTGGCCAAACGGGAGGAAATGGCAGCGGCGGAGTCCTGATCGGATGACGGAGAACGAATTGCTCGACGCGGTGCGGTGTTTCGTCACCCTGGCCAACGATCGCGTGGAGATCGGCGATCACGACGGCGCCCTCGCGGCGATGGAACGTCTGGCCGCCGACCCGTATGCCAGGGATGCCGACGAGCGGGTGCGCCGTGCCGTCTCGTCCGGGTTCGTCGACGTTGCTATCGCCCTGTCCACCGCCGGCGAACCGGCGTTCGCGGTGCGCGTCGACGAACGCCTCGCGACGGCCTTCCCGCACGAGAGCGATCCGGTGGTGCGGGTCGATCTGGCCCGCGGACTGCACAATCTGGCACTGCATCGCGCCGAGGCCGGTGATCTCTCCGGGGCCATCAACGCGGGTCGGTTGTTGTGGGCCAGGCATGGCGAGGACAGCGATCCGGAGATCCGCGACGCAGTGGCCCGGGGGCAGCGGAACCTGGCCATCGACCAGGCGGCCGACCAGGATCTGCCCGGAGCGATCGAAACGGGCCAACGACTCGTCGACCGATTCGGCGCCGATCAGACTCCCGGCGTCCGGGCGGCGGTGTCAGGGGCGATGGTCAACCTCGCCGATCACCTCGCGCAATGTGGGCGACTCCCGGAGGCGATCGCCGCCGGGGAACGCCTCATCGCCCTGTTCGGTGCGGACGCCGAGGCCTCCATCGTCGAGTCCGTCGAGCGGGGTCGAGCCGATCTGGAAGGCCGCCGCGTGCAATCGGATCCCGAAGGCCCGCAAACCCTTTCGGAATTCCTCGGAGGCTAGGCCACTGGCGGCCGGACTAGGTGACTGCCCGACTAGGTGACTGCGGAGAACCGCTCGGCGTGAATCTGGTCCTCGGGCACTCCGGCCGCGGTCAGCGCCGCATAGGCGGCGTCGATCATCGGCGGCGGCCCGCAGAGGTAGACGTCCGGCATCTCGTCCAGCATGGCGATCTCGGCGGCGGCCAGATCGACCGGGTTCCCGGTGGCGCCGGTCCACTGCGGGTCCGGGTGCCACACCACGGTCTCGGCCGCAAAGTCCGGCAGCAGATCGGCGAGCATCGCCAACTCGTCCTGCGCGTACACCTCGCCGTGGCGGGTGACCCCGAAGAACAACCGGGCCGACTGCGGGTCACCCCACTCGGCCATCCGACGCAGCATCGACAACAGGGGTGAGAGACCGGTGCCGCCGGCGATGAACCAGCGCGGCCGAAGCCCGTTCTCCACCAGGCCGAACTCGCCGTCCGGACTGGTCACCGTCAGCATGTCGCCGAGTGCGGCGCGGTTGGACAGATAGTCCGACATCGCTCCGCCGGGCAGCAGCCGGATGTAGAACTCCAACTGCCCGTCCCAGTTGGCGACGTTGGCCGGAGAGTAGGCACGCCGCGCATCGGTTCCAGGAACCATCATCCGCACGAACCGGCCGGATTCGAAGTCCGCAGCGGAGCCGTCGCGCAGGGTCAGCACCACGTGCATGACTCCATCGGCCACCTGCTCGAGGAGGGTGATCTCCGCCTCGTGCCTGGTCGGTGGCGCGGTGACGATCTTGCTGCTGTCATAGGGCAACTCGATGCGGCAGTCTCCGCGGGGGAAGGTGCGGCACAACAGGACTCCGCCCTGCTCCTCCGGCACCTCGATGACCGCCGGATCGTGGTCGCCCATCTCGATGTCGCCGCCGGAGACCACCGCCGAGCAGGCGCCGCAACCGCCGGCCTGACACGACGACTTCAGGATCTTGCCGGCCTGCTCGGCGGCGGCCAGCACGGTGGTCTGCGAGTCGCAGACCACCGTGGACTCCTGGCCGTCGGTGGTGACGAGCGTGACGTCGTAGCCCACCTTCGTCTGGACCGAGTCGGTCATCTAGGCACCCGCCATGGCGGCGGCCAGATCCTCCGCCGGATCGCCGATCGGCTTGAGCGCGAACTTGTCGACCAGGATGTCGACCACCGCCGGGGTGAGGAACGCGGGCAGGGTCGGCCCGAGGCGGATGTTGCGGATGCCCAGCGACAGCAGGGTCAGCAGCACGGCGGCGGCCTTCTGCTCGAACCAGGACACGAACAGGCTCAACGGCAGATCGTTGACGCCGCAGTCGAAGGCTCCGGCCAGGGCCAGGGCGATCTGGATCGCCGAGTAGCTGTCGTTGCACTGTCCGACGTCGAGCAGGCGCGGGATGCCGCCGATCTCGCCGAAGTCGTGGGTGTTGAACCGGTACTTGTTGCAGCCCAACGTCATCACGACGGTGTCCTTCGGGGCGTGCTCGGCCACGTCGGTGTAGTAGTTGCGGCCCGGGGCCGCACCGTCGCAGCCGCCGATGAGCAGGAACCGCGAGATGTCGCCGGCCTTGACGGCCTCGATCACCTTGTCGGCCACCGAGAGCACCGCGCCGTGGGCGAAGCCGGTGGTGACCGTCTCGGCGGGGACGTCCTCGGTGAAGCCGGGCAGCGACTCGGCGGCCTTGACCAGCAGCGACAGATCGTCGGTGTCCAGATGCCGGATGCCGGGCCAGCCGACCGGGCCGAGGGTGAAGATCCGGTTGCGGTAGGCTGGCTGCGGCTCGATCAGGCAGTTCGAGGTCATGACGATCGGGCCGGGGAACGCGGTGAAGTCGCGCTGCTGGTCCTGCCAGGCGCCGCCGTAGTTGCCGGCCAGGTGGCTGTGCTTGTGCAACTCCGGATAGCCGTGCGCGGGAAGCAGCTCACCGTGGGTGTAGACGTTGATGCCGGTGCCCGCGGTCGCCTCCAGGATCTTGTTGAGGTCATGCAGGTCGTGGCCGGAGACCAGGATGGCCTTGCCGGCAACCGGGGTGACCCGGACCGGGGTGGGCACCGGATCGCCGAAACTGCCGGTGTTGGCGGCGTCCAGCATCGCCATCACCTGGTAGTTGACGTTGCCCAGTTCGAGGGCCTGGCCGAGCAGTGCGTCGGCTTCGGTCGGGCCGGCGCCCAGGAACGCCAGACCGTTCTCGATGCCGGCGTCGGTCTCATCGCTGCGGTATCCCAGCGCGTGGGCGTGGTGGGCGTAGGCGCACACACCCTTGAGGCCGTAGAGGTTCAGGTTGCGCAGGCCGACGATATCGGCGCCCAGCCTCTCGATATCGGCGTCGACGCCGATTTTCTTGGCCTGCTCCACGACCTCGGAGATCTTGTTCGCCGGCACGAACTGCGCTGCGCCGGTGAGGGTTTCGGGCTCGACGCCGGCAGCGCGGGCGGCAGCCTCGTAGGCCTCCTTGGCCTGCTCGCGAACGCCCACGGCCTCGGCGATCAGCGCCATGAAGCGGGTGGCGTTGAAGTTCACGTTGGTCAGCGTGGTGAACAGGTCGAAGCTGGCGTGCGCGGCGTACTTCGAGTCCGGCGCCCCGAGTTCACGCAGTTTCTGCGCGTACTGCCCGATACCGAGGTCCACCTCGACCAGCACGTCCTGAAGTGCGGCAGTGGTGGCGTCCTTGCCGCAGTTGCCCTTCGCCGTCGAGCAGCCGAAGGACAGCAGGTTGGGGCGCTCGGACTGGGGGGTGCGGTCGGTCTGCTCGCACTGGTAGCAAAACATGGGTCTCCTCGGTTCGGTGTTCGCGTTCACGCTACGAACGCCTTCGGCGGAGGCCATTGACCTAAATCAAGACGACGGTGTGTCCCCGGTCACAGCACGGCCGCGCTGCGCGCGAAGGCGTCCAGTGCGGCGACGTCGGGAATGCGCAGCACCGAACCGTCCACGGTGATCAGCCCCTTGTCGGCCAGGGTGCGCATCGCTCTGGAGAACGTCTCGGGGGTCATCCCGAGGCTGGAGGCCAGCACCTGCTTGCGGGCGGGCAACGCGACGTCGGTGGGCCGCCCGTGCGCTGCCGCGTCCTCCGGAACGGCGCCGAGCACATAGGCGACGATGCGCTGTGTCGCGGACTGCAGCGACAGCATGGCGATGTCCTGGATCTTGCCCTGCAGTCGCTTGGAGATCGAGGACAGCATCAGTCGGGCCATCGCCGGATCCTCGTCGAGAATCGCATCGACGGCGGTGGCCGGCACGAAGACCAGGTCGGTGTCGACCAACGCGGTGGCATCCACCGGGTAGGGCTCGCGGACGAACATCACGCCGTGCCCGAATGCGCCGCCGGGACTGATGATCTCGAGCACCCGGACCATGCCCTCGGAATTGGACACCGACAGCTGCATCCGCCCGTTCCGGACGACGTAGAAACCGGTCGACGGGGTGCCCCGGCGGAAGAGCACCTGCCCGCCCGGAATGAAGATCGCCCGACTCGCGGCCGCGAGCGACTCGGCGTGGACCCGATCCAGACCGTCGAACATCGGGGCGGAGGCGATCGCCTCGAGCAACTCGGGTCCCATGATGGAATTGTCACAGCCGCCGCCAGCCCGCTATTCACGAGGGCGGTCGCCCAGAGGGGAGTGCGTGACCATGGATATCGACCTGAACGCCGTGCGCCAGATCCTGATCTGGTCCCTGGTGGTCAACTACGTGGTCCTGCTGGTCTGGTTCGCCGCGATCACCCTGGCCCACGATTGGGTCTACCGGCTGCACACCCGCTGGTTCAAACTCTCCCTGGAGAGTTTCGACGCGATCCACTACGGCGGGATGGCGGCCTACAAGATCGGCACCCTGCTGCTCAATGTGGCGCCGTTGGTCGGTGTCCTGCTGCTGACCCGCTGATCCTGGTTGAGGCCGGTAACCTGAGCCGTTGACCCGAGGAGTGGACATGCCCGAAGAGGGGCTTTCTGAGCAGGAACCGACTGCACCGGCCGAGGACGCGCAGTCTGAGGGCAGCGGGGAGATCGGCGCAAACGCGCGGCCGTCCACGGTCCGTCGCGCCCTGACCGGTGGTATCGCCGCGGTGGTGGGTCTGGCCGTCCTGTTCGGCTGGTTCGGCCAGCAGGCCTACCGGGATCACAGCGCCGACACGCTGCGCCGGGAGTTCCTGGAGGCCGGCAAGCAGGGCGCGGTCAACCTCACCACCATCGACTACGTCCGTGCCGAGGCCGACGTGCAACGTGTCCTGGACACCTCGACCGGGGCGTTCCGCGCCGACTTCAAGACCCGCTCGGCCGCCATGATCGACGTGGTCAAGAAGGCGGAGTCGAAATCCTTCGGCACCGTCACCGAGGCCGCGGTGGAATCGGTCGACGGCAAGTCCGGTCAGGTTCTGGTGGCGGTCGAGGTCAAGACCCGCACCCGCGGCGTCGACGACGCGCAGCCGCGCTACTGGCGGATGCGGCTGACCGTCACCAAGGACGGCGACAACGCGAGTGGCCAGGCAAAGGTCGCGAAGGTGGATTTCGTCCGATGAGCAAACCGAACAAGATCATCAACCTGGTTAAGCCGCAGGGCGATTGGTACCGGTGGACGGCCTTCGTCCTGCTGCCCGCCGTGGCGGCGCTGCTCGCCGTCGGGACCGGAGTGGCGAAGTGGCTCACCGTGTCGCACAGCAGCGCTGCCGCCGCCCGCGCGGAGTCGTTGCAGGCCGCCCGCGAGGCGACCGTGGCGATGCTGAGCTACAAGGCGGCCACCGTCGATTCGGACCTCAACGCCGCCCGCTCCAAGCTGACCGCGCCGTTCCTGAACGAATACACCAAGCTGATCAACACCCAGGTGATCCCGGGCGCCAAGGAGAAGCAGATCTCGGCGGCCGCGCAGGTTCCCGCGTTGGCCTCGGTGTCCGCCGACCCCTCGCACGCGGTGGCACTGGTGTTCATCGACCAGACCATCGCGGCGGCCGGCCAGGCGCCGGCCACCACCGCCTCGAGTATCCGGGTGACCCTCGACAAGGTGGACGGACGCTGGCTGGTGTCCGGGTTCGACCCGGTGTAAGCACCCCCGGTTTAACCAACTTTGCGGCCACTCTGCGCGTAGGTTTTCCCCGTGAAGACCGAGAACATCAACCACGCATTTCTCGACGGCGTGCTCGACGGCAGTCACGAGGACGTCTACTACCACTTCGGAGTGGCGTCCGGCGACCCGATGCTGGCCAAGTTGCGCGACGTGAAGGCCGTGATCATGGCCGGTTCGGGCGGCCGGATCAAGGAATTCGCCGAGCGCTGGAGCGAACTCAACGGTGGCTCGGAGATCGTCGCCTTCCCCAAGGAGGACCGGTTCGTCACCCGGTACACCGCCGGAGTGCTGTTCGCCTCGCACGGGATGGGCATGCCGAGCGCCTCCATCGCCGTGCAGGAACTCATGCGCCTGGTGTTCTTCCTCAAGCGCGGCGACCTGGACGCCATGGATGAGGTGTTCTGGTGCCGGGTCGGCACCAGCGGCGGTGTCGGCCTGCCCGGCGGCACCGTCGTCGTCTCCTCCGAAGGACTGATGGCCGACCTCAAGCCCTACCGCCTGCTCAACGGCGGCACCGGCGAGTACTGGTTCGACGGACACTTCCCGGCCGCGACCTACAACGCGATCATCGCCGCCAACGAGCACACCGATTTCGACATCGTGGCGGGAAAGACGGTGGCCGGCAACGAGTTCTTCCTCGAGCAGTTCCGCCTGGACGGCGCGATCTGCCTGGAGACCCCGGAGACCAAGATGGGGTGGCTGACCTGGCTCCACGCCAACGGGGTGGCCAATATCGAGATGGAGGGCGCCATGATCGCCGGCTACCTCAACCACTGGGGCTTCTCGCAATTCGCGATGATCTGCTGCACGCTGCTCAACCGGCTCGACGGCGACCAGGTGACCGCTGCTCCCGAGCAACTGCATAAGTTCAGCGAGGATTCCGGCGTGGCTCTGTTCAACTACCTCGCCGCCAGCCTGCTCGGCGCCTGAACCGATACCCCGACACCCCAGGAGGACGACTCGTGACCAACCACGCCGAACTGTTCCATCGCGCCAGCGACGCCGTGACGGCCGCACTCGGGGCGGTGCCCGACGAGGTGGACATCCCGAAGGTGCTGCGCACCTCGAAAACCCTCGCCGGCCGCATCGACCACACGCTGCTCAAGGCCGACGCCACCCTGTCGGCCATCGAAACCCTCTGCGACGAAGCCAAAGAGCACGGCTTCGCCTCGGTCTGCGTCAACACCCGCTGGGTGCCGACCGCCGCCGAGCGGCTGGCCGGATCCGGCGTGATGGTGTGCACGGTGGTGGGCTTCCCGCTCGGTGCGATGACCCGGCTGGCCAAGGCCGAGGAGGCTCGCATCACCGTCGCCGAAGGCGCCGACGAGGTCGACATGGTGCTCGACGTCGGCGGTCTGCTCTCCGGCGATCTGGCCGCGGTCTACGACGACATCCTCGGCGTGGTGGGCGCGGCCCGGCCGGTGCCGGTCAAGGTGATCCTGGAGACCAGCATGCTCACCGATGAGCAGAAGGCCATCGCCTGCCTGATCGCGGCACGCACCGGCGCGGCCTATGTCAAGACCTCCACCGGCTTCGGTGGCGGCGGTGCCACACCCGAGGACATCGCCCTGATGCGGCATATGGTCGGGGATCGGTTGGGCGTCAAGGCATCCGGCGCGGTCCGCAACCACCGCGACGCCGAGAAGGTGCTGCACGCCGGTGCCGACCGGATCGGCGCCTCGGCCTCGATCGCCATCATCGGCGGCGGGGACGCCGGAGCCGGCGGGTACTGAACCATGGCACTCCTGGACACCGCCCGCGCCTGGCTGGCCGAAGATCCCGATGCGGCCACCGCCGCGGAACTGTCGGAGCTGATCGCCAGGTCCGAAGCGGGGGAGGACGAGGCCACCGCGGAACTCACCGATGCGTTCGACGGCACGCTGCAGTTCGGCACCGCCGGACTCCGCGGACGGCTGGGGCCGGGCAGCAACCGGATGAACCGGGTCGTCGTCGCCCGCGCGGCCGCCGGATTGGCCGCCTATCTGAAAGTCAACGGCGGCAAGGCTGTTGTGATCGGTTACGACGCCCGGCGCAACTCCGATGTGTTCGCCCGCGACACCGCCGCCATCATGGTCGGTGCCGGGATCGCCGCGATGGTGCTCCCGGACGCGTTGCCGACACCGGTGCTCGCTTTCGCCATCCGGCACCTCGGCTGTGACGCCGGGGTGATGGTCACCGCCTCGCACAACCCGCCGGATGACAACGGGTACAAGGTGTACCTGGGCGACGGCAGCCAGATCGTGCCGCCGGCCGACGCCGAGATCTCGGCGTGTATCGCCGCGGTGGGCGCGCTGTCGTCGATCCCGCGCTCGGATGATTTCACCGTGCTCGACGGCGCGGTGCTGGACGCCTATGTCGCACGGGCGGTTTCACTGCTCGGCGACGGTCCCCGCGAGGTGTCCGCGGTTTACACCGCGATGCACGGGGTCGGCGGGGAGGTGTTCATGCGCGCGGTCGCCGGCGCAGGTTTCGCGGCGCCGACGAAGGTGGCCGCCCAGTTCGCCCCGGACGGCCGGTTCCCGACGGTCAGCTTCCCCAACCCGGAGGAACCCGGGGCGATGGACCTGGCCCTGGCCGACGCCCGCGCCCAGGGCGCCGACGTGATCATCGCCAACGACCCCGATGCCGACCGCAGTGCGGCCGGCATCCGGACCGCCGACGACTACCGGATGCTCACCGGTGACGAGGTGGGCGCACTGCTGGCGTGGTGGATCGCCGAACGGGGGCGACGCGACGGGTCACCGGCCCACGGTGTGTACGCGCAGTCGATCGTGTCCGGGACGCTGCTGGAGCGCATCGCCGCCGACGCCGGTCTCGGCTACGCCACCACCCTGACCGGGTTCAAATGGATCTCCAAGGTTCCGGACCTGAGGTTCGGATACGAGGAGGCGCTGGGTTACTGCTGCGATCCGGTGGCGGTGAAGGACAAGGACGGCATCACCGCCTCGCTGCTGATGCTGGAGATGGTGGCGGCACTGAAGGCCGAGGGCCGGGGTATCCAGGATGTCCTCGACGATCTGGCCCGCAAGTTCGGGCTGTACGCCACAAGCCAACTGTCGGTGCGGGTTTCGGATCTCTCACTGATCTCTGATGCAATGGCCCGGTTGCGGGCCGACCCGCCCACCTCGCTGGGAGGGCGGGACGTGCTGCGGATGGACGACCTCGAGAAGGGCGCCGACGGACTGCCGCCCACCGACGGCCTGCGCTTCACCCTCAAGGACGCGCGGGTGATCATTCGGCCGAGTGGTACCGAACCGAAGCTCAAGTGCTACCTGCAGGTCACGGTTCCGGTCGACGGCGACATCGAAAAGGCCCGCGCCACAGCGCAATCCGAACTCGAGGCTGTACGCGCCAGTGTTGCCGAGGCGCTGGCACTGTAAACGGCCGAACCTCTAGACCTGGGCGGCGTGGGTCATCTCGATGTGATCGGGAGTGCGCCGACGGCCGATGACCACCCACGCGAAGATCGCGCCGGCCAGTGCCACCGCGGAGAGCACCAGCATGGACAGCGTGATGGCTCCCGATGCGGCATTGGTCACGGCGTGCTTGACGGCGTCCACCGAATCCTGGGGCAACCCGGCCAGGAACTCGTCGGCCCGCTTCATGTCGCCGTCCTGAACCGCGTCGGCGTACTGCGCCGCGACGTCGCGCAGTTCGGTGCGGGTGCCCAGTCCGGAGCCGACCTTCGACGCGGTGAGGGTGCCGATGATCGAGGTCACCAGGCCGACACCGAGTGCGGCCGGGATGTTGAAGGTCATCTGCATCAGGCCAGAGCCCATGCCGGCCCGTTCGGGGTCGACGGCCGACATGCCTGCGGTGTTGCAGGCCGGCAGTGAGATACCGACGCCGATTCCCATGAGCAGCAACGGAAACACCATCTGCCCGAGCGTGGTCTCCGGCGAGAAGAACAACCCCATCCAGGCCAGCGCGACCGCCTGCATCAGCAACGCCACTGTGATCGGCAGGCCCGGGCCGACCTTGTCCACCCAGCGTCCGGCCGGTGGCTCGAAGACCATGCAGATGCCGGTGGTGATGAGGATGACGTTGGCGGCCTTGCCGGGGGAGTAGCCCAGCACATTGATGAAGTACAGCGATCCGACGAAAACCAGGAACGGGATGTAGACGAATCCGACCGCGCTCTCGGCGAAGAAACCGCCGGAGAACAGTCGCTCCTTCCACAGGCCGAAATCGACCAGCGGGTAGGTGATTCGGGTCTCCACGACGGCGAAGACCGCCAGGAGTGCGATTCCCGCCACGATTGATCCCCAGGTGCCGGTGGCGGTCCAACTCACCGACGAATTCTGTAACCCGTAGGTGAGCAGGGTGATGCCCGTCGCCCCGAGTATCAGGCCGATCCAGTCATATTTGCCGGTCGCGATGACGCTCTTGTATCCGCGGGTGGCCGCGATCGTCACCGCGATGACCAGACCGGTGAGCGGCAGCGCAACCCAGAACACCCAGCGCCAGCTGGCGATGTCCATCATCCAGGCGGCGAACAACGGCCCGAGCAGCAGGCCGAACCCGTGCGCGAATCCCCAGACACCGACGGCAAGTCCGCGTTGCTTCAACGGGAATGAGTTGACGACGATGGATAGGGTCGCGGGCGCGGAGATGCCGATGCCGATGCCCTGGATGGCCCGGCCACTGATCATCAACGGCCCGCCGATGGCGATGGCGGACATCAACAGTCCTCCGCCGAAGATGAGGAAGCCTATGACGATCATCTTGACCTCGCCGACCAGATCGCCCATCCGGCCGCCGGCCACCAGCGCGGCCCCGAACGCCAGGCTGTAGGCGGTGATCGTCCAGGTCTGCGCCGACAGGCCCAGGCCGAGGTCCTCCTTGATGGTGGGCAGCGCCGGACCGATGACCGTGGAGAACATCTGGGCGATCAGGGCGCCGAAGCCCATCGCGGCGAGGATCGCCCACGCCGCCTTGCTGGCCTTCTGGGCGGGCAGTGCGTTGGTCACTTGGTTTTCCTCTCTTCCAGGTCCCACGGGCCGAAGGCCTGCGGCAGGATCTGGGCCATCGTCTGGACGCCCTCCGGGGTCATGATCAGCAGGTCCGGTCCGCCATGCTCATAGAGCAGTTGGCGGCAACGACCACAGGGCATCAGCGGATCACCTTTGCCGTCGACGCAGAAGGCGGCCAGCAGACGGCCGCCGCCGGTGGCATAAAGCGAGGACACCATCGAGCATTCGGCACACAACGTCAGGCCGTACGAGGCGTTCTCGACGTTCGCGCCCCAGACCACCCGTCCGTCGTCGACGAATCCGGCGACCCCGACCGGGAAGTTGGAATAGGGGGAGTAGGAATGCTCCGCCGCTGCAATCGCCTGCCTGCGCAGTAGCTCCCAGTCCACGTCCGACATCCGATTCCCGACCTCCCGGCTGCTATTGGTCGCGCCAACGTAGCACCGGCGGAGGTTGCGGGTGGCCGAAAACCGCGGGGGTATGGGCGGCTTCGCGCAGTGAGTGGATCCGAGGCCCGCCGTGGGGGTCGCGTACGCAAACCTGGCCGAAAATGTGCATGCGGCCCACGATCAGCGCAGAGTCGCCTGGCCTAGCATGATCGGCAGCACACACGGAGGGCGGACGATGGATCCCGGAAGGCCCGAACCGCTGGAGAAGTCGCTGCTGCCGTACTCCAACCAGGGCACCCATGAAGGCCCGATCATCGTTGAGGACTGGGCCGGGGGTATTGCTCCGATCCGGGCGCAACTGCCCTCGGTGCGACTGGGCCGCCGGTGGTTTTCCAGCCTCTGGCTGATCCCGTTGGGCATCGTCGCTCTGGTGCTGTCCATCGCGGTGGTCCGGGAAATGGCGACCCAGGACTGGTTCCGTGACTTCATCACCCGCTATCCGGGCACGTCGGCGCAGTACGTCGCGCCGGTCACCGGAGGCTTTCCATGGTGGCTGCGCTGGCAGCACTTCCTGAACCTGCTGTTCATGATGTTCATCATCCGGGCGGGCCTGCAGATCCTGGCCGACCATCCGCGGCTTTACCTCAACGCCGGCAGCAAGCCGGACACCGAGTGGCTGCGACTGCGCGGACCGGTCCCGACCGATCGGCGTGACTGCAACGACGCCGACGCGGTGTGGACGGCCAAGGAGGACTCGGTGACACTGCCGAAACACCTTGGGCTGCCAGGATTCCGGCACTCGATCGGGCTGGCCCGCTGGTGGCACTTCAGCTTCGGCCTGCTCTGGCTGATCAACGGTGTGGTGTTCTACGTCCTGCTGTTCAGCACAGGGGAGTGGAAGCGCCTGGTGCCCAACTCATTTGACGTCTTCCCGAACGCGCTGTCGACGGCCTTGCAGTATCTGTCGCTGGAGTTGCCGCAGAACGCCGGCTTCAGCTCCTATAACGCCCTGCAACTGCTGGCCTACTTCATCACCGTGTTCATCGCCGCTCCAGTGGCTCTGGTGACCGGTCTGCTGCAGGCGCCGTCGATCGCCGGGAGGTTCGGAACCGGGGCGGGCCTGCTGAACCGTCAGGTGGCGCGGACGATCCACTTCGGCGTCCTGGTCTGGATGCTGATCTTCATCGCCGTGCACACGCTGATGATCTTCGCGACCGGCTTCGTCGGAAACGTCAACCACATCACGCTGGGCACCGACACCCGGTCCTGGACCGGAGTCGCCCTGTATGTCGCCTGGATGGTCGTCGTCGTCGTATTCTGGCTCGCCGCTTCGCCGTTGACCACCAGGCATCCGCGCGCGGTGCAGAAGGCGGGCCGGTTCACCGTCGGTTGGCTCAAGGGACTTCTGGAGAACACCAACCCGACCGCGACCTACGACGAGTCCGACATCTCACCGTATTTCTGGCCGAACGGCGAGCGGCCACTCTCCGAGGCCTACGCACAACTCAAGGCCGGCGGTTGGGCCGATTACGCCCTGCGGGTCGACGGTCTGGTCGAGAACCCGGTGGAAATCACCTATCAGCAGTTGCTTGAGATGCCGCGCCAGGAGCAGATCACGCAGCACTTCTGTATCCAGGGCTGGTCCGGCATCGCCAAGTGGGCGGGTGTGCCGATGCAGGAGATCTGCGATCTGGTCCGGCCCGCGGCCAACGCCAAGTGGGTGGTGTTCTATTCGTTCGCCGACGGCCCGGTGGGCGGGCGGTACTACGACTGCCATCCGATCGCGAGCATGTACCACGACCTGACGATCCTGGCTTATGAGATGAACGGCGCCCCACTCAACGAGTCCCACGGGGCCCCGATCCGGCTGCGCAACGAGGTCGAACTCGGCTTCAAACAGGTCAAGTGGATCGAGGCGATCGAATTCGTCGAGTCCTTCGAGGGTCTCGGCGCGGGCCAGGGCGGCTACAACGAAGACCAGGAGTTCTACGGCTACCGGATGCCGATCTAAGGCGTGGCGGGGACCGCGAGAAGCGGGATGTAGACGGTGCCCTGGCAGGCGCCGCTACCGATGTTGGTCGCGAAGGATCCCTTCAGCGAGCCATCCGGCTGCGGGGTGTAGGTGGTCACCGAACTGGCTGCATCGAAGGTGATGGTGCCGTCACCGAGCGGGCAGTCCCACCGCCAGCCGTTGGTGCGCGACCACTGCGACCCGGTCCACTCGAACGTGGTCTTCTGGGAAGCGTTCTGCTTGGGGGTCGGGCCGTCGAGGACCGAGGCCACACAGGAACCCGAGGAGCAGTCCGTCCCGAACTTGTACCAGGCGGTGTAGGGCTGCTCGGATTGCTTGGCCGCGACGCTGGTACCCGACTTCTGGTCGGTCTGGAACGTGATCTTGTACCAGCCGTTCCAGTTGGGCGCCGGATCGGCCGAGGCCGACGGGGCCCACAACACGCAGGCCGCCGCAACCGCCGAGGCGGCTACGACGGCCGGCGACCGAAGTGGAACTGCGCGCACTAGCGGTACTGCGGCCAGACGTAGGTCGAGCCCTTCGAATACGCGCCCTGGTAGCCGTCGTCGTCGGGGACGCCCTGGCCGGCCGGCTTCATCTCGCCCTGGGTGCCGTCGGAATCGACGTAGCCGCCGGAGCCGCCCGAGGACGTCGGGTCGGCGGCGGCGATGGCGCTGCCACCCATACCGAGAGCGGCCACAGCGGCGGTGATTGCGACAAAACGTTCGAGTTTCGACATGCCCCTCATTTTACGCTCCGAATTGACACCCGTCGAACGTGTGTGAGGCGCGTTACCCGTGCTGGCACACACCGTTGACGACGCGCACACAGGCGAGGCTGGGGTTCGGGGGCTTGATGGTGGGGGAGAACGAGCTGGGTCCGCCGCCGACAGACTTCTCGGTCGGGGAGACCTCGGGCGCACTGGAGGCCGACGACGACGGCGTGGAAGTGGTCTTCGGCTCTTCCTTGGTACTGGTAGAGCTACACCCTGCAAGTGCGCCCATCACGACAATCGCCGAACCGCCGAGCATGAGCGTGACCTGACGAGCCAACCGTACTGAATTCATTGCATTCCCCGTCTATGCGAGTTTGGAGGCCGGATATTCAGGCCATTCGCCCCAATTGTAGTCCCGGCCACCGTGGTCAGGGCGCGGTGAAGCCTTCCTTCTTGTGAGCGCCGTCGCAGAACGGCTTCTTGGCGGAGTGGCCGCACCGGCACAGGTAGCTCTTGTCGGTCTCCTTGATCACCGATCCGTCGGCGGCGAGGATTTTCACATCGCCGGCGACCTCAAGGGGGCCGTCGGTGAGTGCGGTGATGATGACCTTGGATTCGCTCATGGCGACATTGTGCCGGTTCCCGGCTCGGCCGTCGTCACAGACCCAGCAGTGACTCGATTCCGCCACGAGCGAAATAGAGCAGGAACCCGCCGGCGACGACCCCCAGCAGTGGACTGATCTCCCGGGCCTTGCCGGCCGCGGTACGCAGCACCACCCACGTGACGAAGCCCGCGCCGATGCCGTTGGCGATCGAATAGGTCATCGGCATGACGGCCACGGTGAGCACGACGGGCAGCGTCACTGAGAAATCGGTGAGGTCGATGTGGCGAAGGTGCGACATCATCATCGCCCCGACGATCACCAGGGCAGCCGCGGCGACCTCGGTAGGCACGATCGAGGCCAGCGGTCCGACGAACATGGCGGCCAGGAACAACGCCCCGGTGACCAGGTTGGCCAGGCCGGTCCGGGCGCCCTCGCCGATGCCGGACCCGGACTCGATGAACACCGTGTTCGACGACGACGACGTGGCACCGCCGGCCACTGCACCGACACCCTCCACGACCAGCGCCGCGGGCAGACGCGGGAACGTACCGCCGGCGTCGGCCAGGCCGGCCTCCCGGGACAGCCCGGTGAAGGTGCCCAGCGCATCGAAGAAGTTGGCGAACACCAGGGTGAACACCAGCACGGTCGCGGCCAGGGCGCCGATCCGCCCGAAACTGCCGAAGCTGAACGCGCCCACCAGGGAGAGGTCCGGCATGGCGAACGGCGATCCGGACAGCTTCGGAACCGCCAATGTCCAACCGCCCGGGTTATCGACCGCGGAGCCCAGATGCCACACCGCCTCGGCGATGACCGCCAGCACGGTGCCGGTGACCAAGCCGATCAGGATGCCGCCGCGAACGCGCTTGGCCAGCAGAATGCCGGTCAGCAGCAGCGTCACGACGAAGATCAGGGTGGGGATGGTGGTGATCGATCCGTTCCCGCCGGAGCCCAGGCCGACCGGAGGCGCGGGCCGTCCGGTGGAGGAGACGAACCCGGCGTCGACCAGTCCGATGAACAGGATGAACAGACCGATTCCGGCCGTGATCGCGATCTTCAGTTGCATGGGCACTGCGTCGAAGATCAGCTTCCGCAGGCCCGACGCCGCCAGTGCGACGATGATCAGGCCGTTGATCACGACCAGGCCCATCGCCTCGGGCCAGGTGACTGTGCCGACTATCGAGGACGCCAGGAACGAGTTGATGCCCAGTCCGGCGGCGAACGCGAAAGGCATCCGGGCGATGACGCCGAACAGGATGGTCATCACCCCGGCCGTCAGCGCGGTGACCGCCGAGACCTGTCCGAACGGCAACTGGTGTCCGGCAACATCCTTGGAGCCCGACAGGATGATCGGGTTCAGCACCAGGATGTAAGCCATCGCGATGAACGTGACCAGTCCGCCGCGCACCTCGGCGCCCGTTGTGGATCCGCGCGCGGTGATGTCGAAGAAGCGGTCGAGGCGGTTCACGTGTGGAACTTTAAGTCCTCATCACGGCGACCGTGATGACGATGGCGAACACCAGTGTCGGCACCGCCATTCCGGCGATGAAGCCGAGCAGGAAACGCCGGCCCCCCGCCGCGAAAGCCAGTACGCACTTGACGATCAGGTTTGAGCCGAGTGCCGCCGCAATCGCCAGCAGGGCGGTGACGACGGTGATATCTCCCTGAGCCGCCAGGCTGGCGGCAGCGATGGAACCGGCGTGCGCGTCGGCCAGACCCGCGCCGAATGCGGCCAGCACCGCGCCCCGGGGTCCCAGGACATCCGCCCCCCAACGGCCCACGAGCAGTGCCAGCGTCAACACCGCGGCCAGGATGAGTGCCGGTTTCAGCGCGAAAGGTCTGCTTGCGGAGGCGGTTTCGCCGGTGTCCGGTTCGTGGGGCGTCGAGTCGGTCACGTCCACGCTGCGATAGACGGCGAGGGCGACGGCAGTCAGGGTCACGGCACCGCCGGCGGCTGCCGGCCACAGCCTGCGCAGGACTTCGGCATCGACGATTCCTATGACGAGGAGCAGTTGGACGAAGGTTGCGACGCTGGCCAGCAGCGCACCCGCCAGTGGCGCTCGCACTCCTGCAGTTCGACTCAGCCTGCCCATTGATGCCGTCGTCGCTGAGGCCGAGACGAATCCGCCGGCCAGACCGGTGACGAGAAGGCCCCGCCGCGGTCCCAGGGCGCGCACCCCGATGTAACCGATCCAGCCGATCCCGGTGAGCAGGACGACCAGCAACCAGATCTTCGCGGGGTTGAGCACACCGTAGGGGCCGAACGGCCGGTCGGGGAGCAGTGGCAGAACGACGAATGCCACCACGAAGAACTTGATGGCATCTTCCAGTTCGATCGCACTGACGATTTCGCGGGCGAACCGGTGGATGCGGTCCTTGGAGACCAACAGCAGTGCAACGATCACCGCGAGCGCGCCCGCGGCCGCCGGCCGTGAAACCGCCAGTGCGCCAAGGAGATAGGCCACGATGGCGGCGATCTCGGTGGTGGTCCCGGGATCCTCGCCGCTGGTTCGGAAGTAGGCCACCGCCATGAGGACTGCGACCGCGCCGAGTCCCACCACCACGGCCCACATGCCGAAGGTGGCGGCGACCGCCCCGGCCAGCGACAGCAGCGCGAACGAGCGGGATCCGGCGGGGAGCTTTCCGGAGTGCCCGCGTTCGCGTTCCAGGCCCAGCAGCAGGCCGATAGCCAGCGCTACGAGGAACGGCTGGATCTGCTGCCAGGCCACTGAATCACTTTAGAGGGGTGGGTTCCACGACACCGATCTCAGCCGGGTTCACGACGGCGGCCGGCAGGAACCTCTCGATGAGGAAGACGAACAGACCGCCACCGATCAGGCCGCCGATGATCGGCGCGACGATCGGCACCCAGAAGTACAACTGCGGACCGTTCGCGGAGAACCAGGCGTCGTGGTAGCCGGTGATGAAGGAGGCCAGTCGCGGGCCGAAGTCGCGGGCCGGGTTGATGGCGTAGCCGGCGTTGGCGCCCCAGCCCAGACCGATGGCGACGACCAGGAAACCGATGACCAGCGGACCCATGTTGGCCAGGGGCGGGTTGTTGACCGCGCTGGTCAGCGCGAAGATGACAGCCACCAGGATCGCGGTGCCGATCATCTGGTCGGTGAACGCGGTGAACATCGACACGTTGGCGTCCGGCGAGGTGGAGAAGATCCCCTGGGTGGCCTTGGTGTGGTCCGGGTCGAGGTTGTGGATGAGGTCGCTGTAATTGAACCGGACCAACAGTGCGGCGACGAAGGCGCCGGCCACCTGGGCGGCGATGTAGGGCGCGATCTTGTGGGCCGGGAAGCCCTTGAAGGCCGCCAGCGCAACGGTCACCGCGGGATTGAGGTGCGCGCCGCTGAGGCGCCCCGCGACGTAGACCCCCATGGTCACGCCGAGGCCCCAGCCCCAGGCGATCGAGTTGTAATCGCCGGTGGCCCCGGGGTCTGTCCCAAGTTTGCTGCCGCCGGTGACAACCTGTGCGACCACCCCGCATCCGAACAGGATCAGGATCATCGTTCCGAAGAACTCGGCCGAGCATTCACCCACTAGCGGGGTTTTCTTCACCTCTGACATGCAGGGCAAACTAGCAATGACACCCGCGTGCCGTACGGCTTTTGCGGCAGCGAATCAGACGAAACCGCTGTCGACGAGCGTTGCGCCGTCAGCGGTGATCACGTGGGACTGCCCGGAGCCGCCGACGATCCGACACCAGCTGCGCACCTCGAGGTATCCCGCGTGCAGTGCGATGTCGAAGCCGCCGTGCATCTGCGGCACCGGAAACCACAGCCGGTTGCCGGGAACCTCGTGCAGGATGCCGACCGGCGGATAGCGCAGCACCGTGCGCGGATCCCGGCCGTTGTAGAGCACGCCCCGGATTCTGCCGTCGATCACTGCGTCGAGATTGCGCTGCAGAATCTGCAGGCGGCCGGGATCCAGCGGAGAAGGCGGCGGGGAGAGGAAGCTGCGCAGCGCCAGATGGCTTTCGGCAGAATGGTTTTTCGCCTTGCGTTCCTTGGCGTCCCGGGCCAGCCGCACATCGTGGGCGGTGCGCCCACGGGCGTCGGTCAGCGTGCGCAGAGCACCCCTCGCTACCAGCTCTGCGGCCACGCTGACCGGCGCACCGTGCCAGGCGGCTTGGTGCAACGGCGTGAACCAGGCGGTCCCCCCGGCCCGCCAGCTGTTGACGTCCACCATCGCGCCGGGCTCGTCGAGTAGCGCGAACACCGCCGGCCAGTCCCCGGCCCGCGCCGCATTCGCCAGCCGGTGACGGGCTTCGGCCACACCGCTGAACAACTGGAACGGATCGAGCACACCGTTGAAGGTGAACTCGGCGGTGCCCTCACGCATTCGCATGGTGACCGCCGTCCTGCAGACGCTTGAGTGCGGCTCGGAACGCCTTGTTCGGGTTGGTGCCCGGTAGCACCGCGCACACATCGCGAATGACTTCGTCGGCGCCCATCGCGCTGACATCCTCGGGCAGGTTGCGCAACACACCGACGGCTCCGAGGACCACCTTGTCGTCGTACGGATGGCGGACCATCGTGTCGACGGGGGAGTCCGGGTAGGTGTAGTCGAAGGTGTCCGGCGCGCCCTTGCGCTCGATGGCCGACGCCAGCTCAATCAGGTAGCGGGCGTTGGCATCCGGCCAGCCGTTGAGCTTCCGCTTCCAATCCAGCGGGACGGCCGACGCGCCGTAGGCCGCCCCGAGCAGACCGCCGGCGATCGCCGCCACGGTGTCGGTGTCCCGGCCACCTCGTACCGCCGCCTCCAGCGCGAGCCGCAGTCGGTCGGCCCTGAACCGTCCCGTCGAGGGATCGTCCACCGGTTCCGGGGTGTGGTGGATCGCCGACCAGGCGCCCTGCAGCGCCTGCACCACGAATCCGTTGTGCGGAAAGTCGGACGGCTGCAAGGCTTCGGCCAGATCGAGATGGCCCGCCCAGTCCGCACGGCGATCGGCCGGCAGGTGGCGCAGGCCGACGCGGACGTCGATCTGACCGGTGAGCACGGCATGCCGGATCGCGCTGCACCACAGCACGCAGGCGTCACCGGCCAGCGGATCCCAGTGGGTCAGCTCGCTGATCACCCGCGCGGCTTCGACCATGGCCGCCTCGTCATCGAGGTAGGCCAGCGCCACCGGCGCGGTGCGCATCAGCGAGCCGTTGCCCGCGGTGCGACCGGTGTTCCGGTGGAGTCGCTCCGACTGCGTCCGCGCCCGTGCCGCGGTGACCGTCCCGTCAGAGGTCGCGTTCCGGAGCACCTCGGACGTCTGGATGCCGATGTCCTTGGTGTTGCGCGACCACTGCCGCCAGCGCTCGACGATCCGATCCTGCGCAACCTGGCCCCGCAGATCGAGACCGTCGGCGGCCGCCTCCGCGATGGCGACCATCATCGCGGTGTCGTCCGTCCATTCACCGGGCCCCCACACTCCGCCGCCGCTCATCGAGACCTCGATCTCCGGGCCGAGTGGGCCGCCGAACTCGAACGGCGCCCCCAGCGCGTCGCCTGCCGCAGTGCCGAGAAGCACGCCTTCCTGCCTGTCGTGAATTGATCCCATCTGACTGACCCCCCTGTCGTCGTTTTTAAATTTGCGCGATTGCGCTCATATTCAGATACCGTACACTAATGCTCTGACATGGCGATTCTGTTCCGCGACAGCAAGGGCAAGACCCTTGGCGATTACAAGCGGCCGTCAGTCGCCGTCGACACCGCGGTCCTCGGCCTCGATCCGGACCTCGGGCTGGTGGTTCTCGAAGTCCGGCGTCCCAGCGGGAATCTGTGGGCCCTGCCCGGAACGTTCCTGCATGAAGGTGAAGTGCTGGCGGACGCGGTCGAACGATCCCTGCTTGAAAAGGCGAATGTGCGGGGCGTACACCCCCGGCAGCTCCATGTCTTCGACGGGCTGACGCGTGATGATCGCGGCTGGGTGCTGTCGGTCGCTCATGTCGCGGTGGTGACGGCAGAGCAGCTGAGCGAACGATTTCCGGGAGAAACCCGGTTGGTCCCGGCCAACCGCCCCGGTCGCCTCATCTACGACCACCGCAGGATCATCGAGCTCGCGGTTGCCGACGTCCGATCCGGCTACGACGTCAGGCCCGATCCGGACCATCTGCTGGGAGCGACATTCACCCTTCGTGAGCTCCGCCGGGTGCATGAGTCGATTGCAGGTCGCGAGATTCAGCGCGACAACTTCCGCCGTGCGATGGAAGCCCATCTGGAGCCGGTCGGATCGCCGGAACCGAGTGGCGGACGCGGACGACCCGCGCAGCGGTTCCGTCGTAGGTAGAACCGCCTGACCCCGTGCTAGAACCTTGGGGTGGCCAAAGCCAAGACCGCCCAACCCCGCTGGCGGCGCCGTGCCCTGGCAACCGTCTTGGCAGTTCTCGTCATCGGCGCGGTGGCCGGCGTCCTCATCTGGCAGGAGAAGGCCAACCACGTCGCCAGCCCATCGCCGACCTGGCGGGCTGAACCGGCCTCGATTGGACCCCCGGCGACCTCGCAGCAGCCGCCCCCACCGGGCGGACCCACCCCGCGGTACGACATCGCCCGCCAGCAACTCAAGGCGCTGCAGGTCCGCGGCTGGGATCGCACGTCGGACTTCCGTCGCTACCAGTTCGGCGAGGCCTGGAGTGACGACGTCAACGTCGAGTTCGGCCACAACGGCTGCAACACCCGCGACGACATCCTGCGCCGCGACCTGAAAGATCTTGTGGTGCGGCCCTTCACCTGCTTCGCGCAGAGTGGCACGCTGATCGACCCTTACACCGGCACCACCATCAACTTCGTTCGTGGGCCGGAGAGTTCGAACGCCATCGAGATCGACCACGTCGTCGCCCTGGCCGACGCCTGGTACAAGGGTGCCCGGGCCTGGGATCCGCAGCGTCGGCTCGACTTCGCCAACGATCCTCGCAATCTGCTGGCGGTAAGCCCGAAGGCCAACTTCGACAAGGCATTTCGCGATGCTGCGTCCTGGCTGCCGCCGAATGCGGCGTTCCGCTGCGACTTCGTCGCGCGCCAGATCGACGTGAAGAGCGCCTACGGGCTGTGGTTGTCAGCCAAGGAGAAGAAAGCGATGGCAGACGTCCTGGCGCACTGCTAGCCGGCGTGCGCCAGCTGCTGCAGTCGTTCGGAGATCCGGCTCAGCAGTTCCCCGTCGGACTTCACGCCGAGTTCGACGGCATCCAACTGGACGTCGCCGGTGGCATAGCGGGCCACGTCACCCATCTCGGCGACCCGTTCGGTGAAGTCCTCGATGAAGGTGCTGAAACCGTCGATCGGCAGCACGGTCAGCAACCCGAAGTCACGCTGAAGATCGCTGCACGCATGCGGCACCCGCACCCCGCGTGATCGTTCCGAGAGCGTCAGCAGGCTGTCGTGGTAGTCCATCAGCCGGTTGGCGGCGTGCACGATGCCGTCGGCGTCGGCGGAGTTCTCGTCATGCGGGTCGCCGAAGACCTGCTGGAACGCCGGGCTGAGCATGAAGCCGTCGACCTGGCCGATCAACTCCGAGAGATCCGAGAGCCGATCGGTGAAGAACAGGCCGGCCTCGAACTCGGTCCGTAGTGCCTCCCCGCTCGGGCGTGCGAAACCCATCCGCACGTCACGGACTCGGCCCGCCACCGCGGCGCGGCGCTGAACCAGCACCGAGACGAACGCGGCGTAACGCCAGCACGGCGGCTTCTTCTCCAGCATCGCGGCCAGTTCGCCGGCCGTGCGCACGACGGTGCCGACCTCGATCGTGTCGCCCGGTGGAAGGATCGTCGGCTTCGGTGCGACAGCGCGCATCAACTCCGCACCCTCGGCCCCGTACACGCCGCGCATGTCGCCCCGCGCGGCCCAGCTGTGCTGCTGGTCGGCACGCGATCGCAACTCACTGTCCCGCTCCTGCTGCTGTGCCGCGTCCTCGCGCATCCGCGACGACAGCGCCCAGCCGCCGAAGAACATGCCGGCCGCCAGCACGACGACCGCCAACATCCACCCCCCGGTACCCATGACGGCGATGCTATGGCCGGGCACCGACAAGTCCGGGCACAGACAAGACGGGGCACCGACAAGACGGGCCGAACCGGCTAGCGTCGCTGAGATGACGACACGCCCGCAACCACCGAAGCGACCCGTGGCGGTGGTGACCGGAGCCAGCCGGGGCGCCGGCCGCGGTATCGCGCAGGCCCTCGGCGCCGCCGGCTGGCGGGTGTACCTGACCGGCCGGACCGTCGGGGAACCCGACGCCGGCGAGGTGACCGCACTCGGTGGCGAGGGTGTCGCCGTGCCGACCGACCACTCCGACGACGGCGCCGTTGCAGCCCTGTTCGCCCGGGTGGCAGAGGAGAACGACGGGCGGCTTTCGCTGCTGGTCAACAACGCCGCCGTCATCAGCGACCGGCTGACCGATCCGGCGCCGTTCTGGGAGAAGCCCCTGGAGTTGGCCGATGTGCTCACGGTCGGACTGCGCTCGGCCTACGTGGCGTCCTGGTATGCCGCGCCGCTGCTGTTGCGTGCCGACCGCGGACTGATCGCGTTCACCTCGTCGCCGGGCTCGGTGTGTTACATGCACGGCGCCGCCTACGGGGCGCAGAAGGCCGGGGTGGACAAGATGGCCGCCGACATGGCCGTCGACTTCGGTGGCACCGAAGTGTCGACCGTCTCGATCTGGATGGGCATCCTGCTCACCGAACGGATGCGCCGCGCATTCGCCGGGAACGACGAAGCCCTGGCGTCCTTCGCCGAGCATGCCGAGACACCCCAGTTCACCGGGCGTCTGATCGACGCCCTGTACTGGGACCCCGAATTGGCCGAGTTGTCCGGCCGCACCGTGATCGGCGCGGAACTGGCACAGCGCTACGGGATCACCGACGACGGCGGACGCCGGCCGCCGTCACACCGCGACATGCTCGGTGCACCGAGGGAACCGAGCAGCGTCGTCGTGCGCTGAGGCGCTGGCCCCGCTAGTCCTCCTTGCGGATCAGACGCTGCAGGGCCGTGCGGTCCGCGCCGAGCAGTTCGGCGATGCGGTCCTGATTCACATCGGCCACGATGATCTCGCCGACGTCCTTGTTGACCCCGCTGAAGATGCCGTGTGCCTTCATCTTCTCGGTCTGGTACTTGTTGTCCTCGGTCGGCGTCACGTAGTACACCGCGTCGGCCTTGAACCGGTGCACCAGCCACAGATGGATGAGCGTCATGAGGCGCTTCTGGCGCATCTTGGCCGAGTAGGTGTTCTGGTCGCGCACCGTCAGGATGCTGCGGCCGTGACGGTCCTTGATCGGATCGAAGACCACGTCGGCCAGTTTCTCGCCGTCCTTGTCTCCGAAGATCGCCAGCTCCAGCAGATCCGAACCGGCCCGGTGCGGACGCAGCTGCGCGCGCAGCCGCTCGCCGAGCTGGTAGTGCTCGCTCCACAGCGCCAGCCAGTCCTCGAGCAGCTTCTTGGGCACCTCGGTCTGCACCAGGTGCTGGACCTGGGTGGAACCCTTGCCCATCGCCTTGGTGGTCGCGGTGCGTCCCGATGAGGCCGCCAGTGCGGCGTCGCTGCGCGGGCCACCGACCAGGGTCTGCGGCGTGCGGTACGGCGACTCGATGAGCCGCATCTTGCGCTGCAGCCGGGCCAGTGCCAGCATGCCGTCCTGGCGCAGCGCGGTGGCGAACTCCTCGGCGGCCACGCCGTCGATCTGGTGACCGCCGTAGGTCATGAAGTTGAAGACGAAGCCCATCTTGCCGATCTCCTCGGGGAAGGCTCGCATCTCGTCGTCGCTCATGCCGGTGGTGTCCCAGTTGAACGAGGGGGACAGGTTGTAGGCCATCATCTTGTCGGGGTACACCGCGTGGATGGCCTCGGCGAACTCGCGGGCCTCGGCGAGATCGGCGGTCTTGGTCTCCATCCACAGAATGTCGGCGAACGGCGCTGCGGCAAGGGATTTCGCGATCGCATAGGGGACGCCGCCGCGCACCTGGTAGTAGCCCTCGGATGTCTTGGCCCGCTCGCAGTCCCAGGAGACGTCGACGCCGAGTTCGCGCGCCTTGTTCTCGGCGGCGTACAGCGACGAGGTGGCGGCGAACTCCAGCCACTCGGCCGGCTTCATCGCCAGCGCTTCGCCTTCGCTCTCCTTGAACCGCAGCACCTCGGCGACGGCGTTGCCGTAGGTGTCCAGGCCGGCGTCCTCCTGCCAGGCGTCGACGAACTGCGACTCGACCCGGTCGAAGAGCGCATCGAGTGATCCGCTGCGGTCCCTCTTCCATGCTGCGGCGGCGTCGTCGATCGCCTTGGTGACGCCGTGGCTCGCCAGCCAGGCGTCGGCGACGGCGTATTCGCCCTCGGGCAGGGCGTAGAGCAGGTGTCCGTTGAGTTCGGTGACGCCCTGTTCGTAGAAGCGGCGCATCATCGCCAGGAAGCAGGACTTGTACGGCGGGACGTCGAGGTTGGTGACGCCGAGCAGGAACGGGTGGTCGCGTTCGTCAGCGCGGCCGTCGAGCAGGTTCGCAGCCTCCGCGTCGGTCCGGGCCACGATGATGCCCGGGACCTTCATGATGTCGAGTTGGAAGCGGGCGGCGTTGAGACGCTTGATCTGCTCATCGGAGGGGACCAGGACCTTGCCGCCCTGATGCCCGCACTTCTTGGTGCCGGGCCGCTGATCCTCGATGTGGTAACCGGTGACACCGGCCTCGACGAAACGACGGATCAGGTTGCGCACGTGCGCATCTCCGCCGTGGCCGGTATCGGCGTCGGCGATGATGAACGGCCGGTAGTCGACCGCGGGAGTCGTTGCGCGTTGCTCATCGGTCATCTGCAGGCGCAGGAAGTGCTGGTTGCGGTCGGCGGTCAGCAATGCCCGCACCAGGCCGGCGGCCTCGTCCGGAACCTGGCTCAGCGGGTAGCTGGCGAGGTCGGGACCCGGATCCTCGGCCAGCGACCCCTTGGCGGAGGTGGCCCAGCCGCCGAGGTAGATGCCCTCGATTCCGCATCGCTTCATGGTCACCGCCTGGCCGGGCGAGTACGGCCCGAAGGTGGTGATGGACTTCTTCTGCCCGAACAGTTCGCGCAGGCGGGTGAAGAAGGCGCCGGCGGCGTCGCGTGCCACGGTGTAGTCGACCGGGATCGTGCCGCGCTGCTCGACCACCTGACGTGCGGTGTAGAGCCGGGTGATGCCTTCGAACCGCGGGCTGTCGAGATACTTCTGAGTTTCTGCAACCTCGCGGTCGACTCCGGTGCTGGTCATGGTTTTACGCTCCTCATCGAGCCGGGATATCAGCAGTTCAGGGCTGCGGGCGTCGCCCTACCCCCAATGCTGTCATTATCCCGGGTGCACCGTGGCGCCGTGTCGGTTTTCACCGCACTGGTTACTGTGCGCATATCGTCGAACGATGGCGCGGGCGAAGGGGGCGCGGATGACCGCCCGTTGGCGTCTCAGCCCGTCGCGGGCCCCGAACTTCTACGACGACGAACCTCGCAAGAGGCTCGGATTGCTGCTCATCGCCATCACCGCGGTGCTCGCGGGGATCGTCTACATCGCCTTCCGCGGCGGGTTTTCCGACACCACCCGGCTGATTGTGATGTCGGGGCGATCCGGGCTGGTGCTCGATCGCGGGGCCAAGGTCACCTACAACGGTGTGGCCATCGGACGGGTCAGCGACATCCAGGTCAGCCACGACGGCGGGACGGCCCAGGCGCGGCTGACAGCCGAGGTCGGCTCGCGGTTTCTGCACACCATCCCCGCCAACGTGCGGGCCGACGTCAGCGCATCGACGATCTTCGGCAACAAATATCTGGCCTTCTCCTCGCCGGACAGCCCTTCGGCGCAACGCATTTCGCGCGACGACGTCATCACCGCGGCGACTGTCACAACCGAGTTCCAGACGTTGTTCGAGACCATCACCGGGATCGCCGAGAAGGTCGACGCGGTCCAGCTCAACCTGACCCTCTCGGCGATGGCGGAGGCGCTGACCGGGTTGGGCACGAAATTCGGCCGCTCCCTGGCCGACGGAAACGACATCCTCGACGATGCCAACCGGCGACTCCCGAACCTGCGGCGGGACCTGCAGCGAGTGGCCGAGCTGGCCGAGATCTACACCGGGGCCGGCCCACAACTGCTGGATGCCGTCGACAACTCGCTGACCACCGTCGGCACCCTGAACGCGCAACGCAACGACCTCGACGCCGTTCTGCTGGCGTCGGCGGGCTTCGCGGGCTCCGCGGCGGATACGTTCGAGCGTGGCGCCCCGTACCTGATCCGGGCCATCGCCGACCTGCTGCCGACCTCGAAACTGCTCGACACCTACAGCCCGGCGATCACCTGTGCCATCCGGCAGACCGCCGAACTGGTCCCCGATGCGCTTGATGCGTTCGGGGGCAACGGGTACTCACTGCGCGATCACGCGCAGTTGATCGGGGCCCCGAACCCGTACGTCTACCCGGACAACCTGCCGCGGGTGAACGGTCGCGGCGGCCCCGGCGGCGCGCCCGGTTGCTGGCAGAAGGTGACCAGGGACTTCTGGCCCGCGCCGACCCTGGTGGTCGACGACGGGGCGTCTTTGGCTCCGTACAACCATTTCGAACTGGGTCAACCCATCCTGACCGAGTACGTGTGGGGCCGGCAGGTCGGCGAGAACACCATCAACCCGTAACCCTGTGTGGGGGAGACGGAAGTGGGAAAGGCGGGGCGGTGCGGGACGTCGATGGCGTGATGGCGGCGGCGTGACAGGGGCGGGGCCGCAACTGGCGCGGCGACTCACGGTCTGGTCCGCAGTGGGTGTGTCCATCGCGTTGATGGCGCCGTCAATGGCGATCAACATCAACCCGCAGGCCAGTTCGGCGGTGACCGGTCGTGCGGTGCCGGTGGCATTCCTGCTCGCGACCATCGGCGTTCTGCTGATCGCCCACACCTTCGTCCGGTTGTCGCAGCGATTCAGTCACTCCGGCAGCGTGTACGCCTTCGTCGGGGTGACGTTGGGGCCGCGCAGTGGCGTGGTGGCCGGCTGGCTCAACGCCTGCACCTACGTGCTGTTCGGTGTCGTGACATCGACGGCGGCGGCAATCTTCCTCACCGATCTGGCCCGAAAAGTTCTGGCGCCGAACGATTTACCGAATTGGGCTGCCTTCCCGCTGGCCTGGGTCGTGCTGTTCGGCATGTGGGCGCTGGCCACCCGCGACGTCCGCGGCGGCACCACGGTGCTGCTGGTGACCGAGGGCCTCACCATCCTGCTCATCCTGGTGGTCGCCGGCGTGACGCTGACCAAACTGATAGCCGGGGAAAATCTGATCACCGGCACCGCAGGGCATCGATTCGACCTGTCGGTGTTCAGCGTCGCCCCGGGAACCAGCGTCGCCAACCTCTTCCTTGGCGTGGTCTTCGGCTTCTTGTCCTTCGCCGGCTTCGAGGCCGCGGCGACCCTCGGCGAGGAGACCGCCCATCCGCACCGCGACATCCCGCGCGCGATCCTGGCCACCGCGGTGCTCGGCGGGGTGTTCTTCGTCGCGGTGTCGGCGATCGCCATGATGGCCTTCGGCAGCGATGCGGCCGGGGTGAGTGCGTTCACCCACTCCGAGGCGCTGATCGGTGACCTGGCCCAGCGTTACGTGGCCGCCTGGGTTGCGGACCTGATCGTGATCGGTGCGGCGTTCAGTGCGGCGGCCTGCTGCCTGGCCAGCCTGGTGGGCGCCAGCAGGCTGGTCTTCGCCCTCAGCCGGGACGGTATGGGTCCGGCGGCGTTGGCCGGGGTGCACCCGGTGCGCGCCGTCCCGCACGCCGCGGCCACCGCGTGCGCGGTGACGGTGGCGGTGGTGCAACTGCTCGGCTGGGCGGTGCTGCATGCCCGGCCGTTCGACGTGTTCACCATCGCCGGTGCGGCCGGAACCCTGATCCTGCTGGTGGCCTACGCCATGGCCTGTCTCGGGGCGCTGCGACTGTTCGTCCAGACCCAGGGATCAGCCCAGGGATCAGCCCTGTCCAAGTGGGAAGTGGCGATCCCGGTTCTCGGCCTGGCACTGCTGGGCTACACGGTGTTCCGCAACGTGGTGCCGTTGCCGCAGGGAACGGCACAGTGGGGTCCGGGTGTGGCGATCGCGGTGCTGGGGATTGTCGTGGCCGCCGCGCTCGCCCGTCCGGCGGCGGCACGGTCGGCCGGCGCCAAACTGCTTGCGCAGAGTGGACTACCGGCCGACCGCTGACCGTCGTCAGATTGCGGTGGAGGTGTCGCCGTCGGCGGCCGGTGCCGCGTCGGCGGGTCCGACTGCCGGGGCCCCGGCGCCGGCATGAACGGCGCCGATGTCGGCGATGTCGGCGTTGACGATGTCGGTGTTGGCGACATCGGTGTTGGTGGTGTTCGCGATCTCGGTGACGGTCACCTCGGTCGCGGTTGCGGTGCCGTCGGCACCGGAGGCCGACTGCGGGATCGTGTCGGTGCGCATGGTCTCTGCCTCCACCGGCAGATACATGTGGTGGTTGAACTGGGACTGATACGCCCCGCCGCCGCCGACCCGAACGCCCGAGTTGCTCTCGCCACTGGACACCGGGGTGCCGTCGGGGAGTGTGACTGCGGCGTGGCCGCCGTTCCAGCCGATGACCACCGAATTGGGGGCCGTCCCGTAATGGAATCCACGCGACAGCAACGCGCCTTCGATATTGCCGGTGTTGAAGCGGCTACCGAAAGCAGGTCTGCCGGAGGCCACATTGGCCACCCAGGAGGCCAAGCCCGAACAATCCGTTCCGGCCGGCGTATCGCCACCGGGGATGTAGGGCGTTCCTGATACCTGTCCGATAAGCGCCATCAAGGCCGCGATTGCATACATGAATTCGACGGTAACAACAGCCGTGTCATTAATTCAAAATCGCTGTGCTGTAGCGCGTTTCGAAATTGAACTGCATATTGCCTGTTCAACGTTGTTGTGTCTCAAGTGAATAAAGAACCGTGTACAACTCGAAATCTGGGAATACGTTGATTACCAGCGGAATTCCCGAAGTAATTTCCGACTTGTTATGCAAATCAACCACATTCGGTGATTCCCGGCACATCTCCACTGGGGTGTGACCAACGCAACGCCGGTTTTCGGCGGGTTGCGGAATTCCCCTTATCAATATCGCTCTGATCAGGCAGTATGAGGTCATGCGCGAATACCTCAAGTTTTTCATCGACGGCCAGTGGGTTGACCCGGCCGAACTGCGGATCCTGGATGTGGAGAACCCCGCCACCGAGGGGGTGTGCGGCCGGATCGCCATCGGCGCCTCAGCTGATGTGGACAACGCGGTCAAAGCCGCACAACGGGCCTTCGTCAGCTGGTCACAGACCAGTAAGGAGGAACGGCTGGATCTGCTCGGTGCCCTGCTCGCCGAGTACCAGCGCCGGGCGGACGACCTCGCCGAGGCGGTCACCGAGGAGATGGGCGCCCCGCCTGCGCTGGCGGCGGGCCCGCAGGTGCAGTTGGGGCTGGGGCACCTGATGACCGCCCTCGACGTCCTGAAGAACTTCTCCTTCGAGGAGCAGCGCGGAACCACCCTGGTGGTCCGCGAGCCGATCGGGGTCTGCGGGCTGATCACCCCATGGAACTGGCCGCTCAACCAGATCGCCTGCAAGGTGTTTCCGGCGCTGGCCGCTGGCTGCACCATGGTGCTCAAACCGTCGGAGGTGGCGCCCTTCTCCGGCCAGATCTTCACCGAGATCGTCGAGGCCGCGGGCACGCCGGCCGGCGTCTACAACATGGTGCACGGCGATGGTCCGGGTGTGGGCGCCGCGCTGTCGAGCCACCCGGGCATCGACATGATGTCGTTCACCGGATCGACCCGCGCCGGCATCGAGGTGGCGCGCAACGCCGCCCCCACCGTCAAACGGGTGACTCAGGAGCTGGGCGGCAAGAGTCCGAACATCGTGCTCGACGACGACGCCTTCGCGCAGAGCGTGGCCGGCGGTGTGACGGCGATGATGCTCAATTCCGGTCAGAGCTGCAACGCCCCGTCCAGGATGCTGGTCCCGCAGTCACGGATGGCCGAAGCCGTCGAGGTGGCCCGTGCGGCCGCGGAGAAGGTCACGGTGGGCGATCCCGATGACCAGACCGCCCTCGGGCCGGTGGCCTCGCGCGCCCAGTTCGACAAGATCCAGCGTCTCATCCAGACCGGTATCGACGAAGGGGCGCAGGTGATCGCGGGCGGTCCGGGCCGACCGGAGGGTCTCGACGTCGGTTACTACGTCAGGCCGACGGTGTTCGCCGACGTCGACAACGACATGACCATCGCCCGCGAGGAGATCTTCGGCCCGGTGCTGTGCATCCTGGGTTACAACGATCTCGAGCAGGCGGTGCAGATCGGCAACGACACCGAGTACGGGTTGTACGGATACGTCTCCGGCGCCGATCTCGACGAGGCCCGCGCGCTGGCCAGGCGGATCCGGGCTGGGACGGTGTCGATCAACCACGCACTCGACATCGCCGCCCCGTTCGGCGGTTACAAGCAGAGCGGAAACGGCCGGGAATGGGGCGAATTCGGCTTCCACGAGTTCCTCGAGACCAAGGGCATCGTTGGTTACGGGGCCGGCGACGCCGGCTGATCGGCGATCGATGCGCGTTCTGGTGCAACGGGTCACCTCGGCATCGGTGTCGGTCGGCGGTGACGTGGTCGGCTTGATCGAGCCGACTGGGCAGGGCTTGCTGGCCCTGGTGGGCGTCACTCATTCCGACGATCCGGCCATCGCCACCCGGATGGCCGAAAAGCTTTGGCAGCTGAGGATTCTCGATGACGAGCAGTCGGCCTCCGATGTCGGCGCCCCGATCCTGGTGATCAGTCAGTTCACCCTCTATGCCAATACGGTCAAGGGGCGCCGGCCGTCGTGGAACTCCGCGGCCCCCGCCACGGTCGCCGAACCGCTGGTGGGTGTGTTCACCGAGGCCCTCACGGCACTCGGTGCAGAGGTGGCGACCGGCGTTTTCGGGGCCGACATGCAAGTGAGCCTGGTCAACGACGGGCCGGTGACGGTGCTGCTGGAGTTGTGAGCAGTCCCGATTCGTTACCGCACCGCGCCCAGCCGTCCACCTCGAAGCGTCAGACTGTAGAGCCTTATGCACGAACACAACTTCGTCACCTACGAGGAATTCGGTCGCCGGTTCTTCGAGTTCGCGGTGACCGAAGAACGTGTCGCGGCGGCGTTCGCCGACATCGCCGGCGACTCCTTCGAGATGGGACCGATGTCCCAGGGGCCGGGCGGGCTGGCCAAGGTCAGCGCCCGGGTGCAGGTCCAGCAACCCACCGCCCGCCGGACGCTGGGGGAGGCCATCACCTTCGCCGTGCGGATACCACTGGTCATCGAATTGACCATCGACCTCTGGCTGGACAAGCCCCGTTTCGTGGTCGACGGTGAAATCGCATTGCGGGCCACCGCCCGGGCTGCCGACCCACTGATGATCGTCATCGACATCGCGCGGCCACGGCCCTCGGATATCGCCGTGCACGTGACGTCGAACTCGCTGCGCGGTGAGATCGTCAGGATCATCGGCAATGTCGACGGGGAGATCCGCCGCTTTGTCGCGGCCCATGTGGCTGCTGAGATCGACAGCCCGGACTCGCAGCAGGCCAAGATCATCGACGTCGCGGGTCAGATCTCCGCAGCGTGGGACCAGGACAACTAGCGACTAGAGATCCAGTCGCAGATTTTGTCCGGCGCCCGCCCGCGAAACACAGGTCAGCATCATGCCGCAATCCCGCTCAGGGTCGGTGAGCAGCGTATCCCGATGCTGCACAACGCCTTCCAGCACGCGGGTGCGGCAGGTTCCGCAGAAGCCCTGTTGGCAGGAGTAGACGGTATCGACACCGGCATTACGCAACGCGGAGAGCAGGGTCTGCTCGGCGTCGACGGCGATCTGCTGCCCGGTTGAACCGACGGTGACGGTGAACGCCTCGCCGTTGAGCACGGGTGCGGCGGCGAACCGTTCGAAGTGCAATTCGACGTCGTCGCGGCCGGCCAAGCGCCGGCGGATCACGGTCAGCATCTCGGCCGGACCGCAGGCGTAAACCGTTGTCCCGTCCGGGCATTCGCCGAGCAATTCGTCAGCCGTCGGCAGACCGTCGACGTCGTCGGTGCGGATCTCGACCCGGTCGCCGAACACCCGGACCTCGTCGAGGAATGGGATGCTGTCGACGCTGCGGCCGACGTAGATCATCGACCAGTCCACCCCGAGACGGTCGGCCAGGGCCAACATCGGCAGGATTGGAGTGATGCCGATGCCTCCGGCGACGAACCGAATCCGCCGGGCCGGCGATCCGTAGCCCGGGACGCTGAACGGGAAGGCGTTTCGCGGCCCGCCGGTGGTCACCGTCGCACCGACCGCGAGGGCGTCGTGGATTTCGGTGGAACCACCGCCGCCGTCGGGGATGCGGCGTACCGCCACCCGGTAGGTGCTCCGCTGCCCCGGATCGCCGCACAGCGAGTACTGCCGCACCCGGCCGCTGGGCAGTCCGATGTCGAGGTGAGCGCCGGGATGCCAGGACGGCAGCACAGATCCGTCGGGGGCCGCCAGGGTGAGCGCGACGACATGCTGATCGTGGGCGACGATCCGCCGGTCGGTGACAGTCAGGGTGAAGGTGCGCTCGCGCGGTTCCGGGCTGACCGGGCGGCGCAGTCGCCCGGTGGCGGCCCACAGTCCGGTGACCGCCAGATCGGCGAGCCCGAGCAGGCCGGAATAGCGGATACGCCCGAATCCCTTGCCAGGCAGTTCATTACGCAGGCGGTGCAGCAGCATTGGTCAGAGGTGTGCGGCCCGCGCGGCGGGGGAAGTGGCCAGATAGGCGACCGCCTGTGCGGTGGAGCCGAATCCCGCCGGCGAGTAGCCGGGGCGGAAGTAGGCCAGGGTGTTGCCGCCGAACATCCTGGTGTAGGTCGGAAGCAGCCGGAGTCCGGAATCGGTGACCCGCATCCGCTGCATCTGCGGCCAGGTCAGGTCCAGTTCGGGATCGGTGCGGCACAGGTACCACAGGCCGCGCTCGAAGAAGGTGAACATCGCGGTCGCCGCCACGGTCATCGCGCGGATCCTGGCGAGGTAGCTGTCGTGGAAGTAGGTGGCCACATCGTGTGCCACGCACCGGTGCTCGACCTCCTCGCTGCCATGCCAGCGGAACAGGTCGACCATCGTCGGGTCGGCGCCGAAATCGTCCCAGGCCGAGTTGAGGGCGAAATCGCCGAGCACGGCGGTGTAGTGCTCGATGGCGGCGATCAGCCAGAGTCGTTCGCACAGGTGATTGAACCGGCGCCGGGGGTCTGCCGAGGTGCTGGGGGCGAGCATCTTGGTGAACATGTACTCGACCTGGCCGAGGATCGGCTGCGGGTCCACACCGCGCTCGATCATGAACTCGTTGAGCATCATGTCGTGGGTGCCCGCGTGGACCGCTTCCTGGCCGATGAAGCCGCGCATGTCCTCGGCCAGTCGGACGTCGTGCACCTGCGGGAGGGCTTCGTTGAAGGTCTCGACGAACCAGCGTTCGGCGGACGGCAGCACGACATTGAGCAGGCTGGCCATATGCGAGGCGACCGGATGGCCAGGAATCCAGTGCAGCGGGGTGTCGGAAGCGTCGAAGCTCACCTTCCGGGCCTGGATCTGGACGGGCCCGGGGTCGATCTCAGGTGAGCGACGCAAGCGCATCAGCCCACCCGGGTCGGGACGACCGTGACGACGCCGGGGGCACCGGGGGTCGGACGGCCGCCGCCGTCGGTGGCCGTACTGGGCGCACCCGAGGTGCCGGAGGCGCCCGACGAGCCCGAGGTGCCCGACGAGGTGGACGGACCCGACGGCGCCTGCGGCTGGGCGGCCGCGGTGCAGTCGAGCATCAGCTGCATCTTGCGGGTGCTGAGCACCTTCTGGCTGGCGACGATGCACTGCGCCTGCGGGACGTCGCTGCCCACCGAACCGCCGAAGGAACTCGGCACGCCCTGGGCACGGAGGATGGCCACCGCCTTGGCGTAGGGCTCGCCGACCACGTTGAGAAGGTTGCCGTCCCCCGGATCGGCGTTACCGGACACCATCGCGCCGGGCACCATCGACAGGGCGGCCAGGGCCGAACCCGACGCCACCGTGCCCGCGATCGCGAGGATGAGCTTTCTCAAGGCGAGACCCTTCTGTCAGTTCGAAGATAGCGCAGCACGGCCCGGGGAGCCCTTCCACTGCTCTATCGCCGCAGGGGGGCTCCGGCGTTTCAGGGGCGGTTCAAGGGACGGTTCAGGGGCGGTTCAGAAGGTGTCGCGGTGCCGCTCCTGCTCGATCACGGCGTCGAGGTCTGCCAGGCGTTTCATTGACGACACGGCCCTGGCTGTCCGCATGTTGGCGGCCAGCAGATCCTGGTGGCGGTCGACGAAGGCCCAGTACCCGGCGGTGAACGGGCAGGCGTCGTCGCCGAGGCGTTTCTTGGGGTCGAACCGGCAGCTGCGGCAGTGGTCGCTCATCTTGGAGATGTAGGCGCCGCCGGACGTGTAGGGCTTGGTGGCCATCCGCCCGCCGTCGGCGTGCTGGCTCATCCCGATCACGTTGGCCGGCATCACCCAGGCGAAACCGTCGACGAAGGCGCTGGCGAACCAGTCGTTGAGGTCATCCGGCCGGTAGCCGCGCTGCAGGGCATGGTTGCCCAGCACCATCAGCCGTTGGATGTGGTGGACCCAGCCCCGGTCACGGACCCCGGCCAGGGCCTGGCGCAGGCATTCGGCGTCGACCGCCCCGGCGTCCAGGTCGCTCCACCAGTCCGGCAGCGGGGTGTGCGCCTCCAGCGCATTGTTGTCCCGGTAATGCGGCCCGAAGTGCCAGTACAGCTGCCAGACGTACTCGCGCCAGCCCAGGATCTGGCGGATGAACCCCTCCACGGCGGACAGCGGAGCCGAACCGTCCCGATACGCCTGCTCGGCGGCATGCACCACGTCGAGGGGATGCAGTACGCCCAGATTCAGCGGCACGGACAGCAGCGAGTGCGCCATCGCCCAATCCGCGCTCATCATGGCGTCCTCGTAGCGGCCGAACAGTCCCAGCCGCTGGGCGATGAACTGGCTCAGCACGGAGGCCGCCTCGGCCGGAGTGACGGCGAACAGCCGGGGTCCGTCCACGCCGACGGTGGGCACATCCATCTGATCCAGATCGCGGCGCACGCACTCGTCGATGTCGTCCTCGGTGGGCAGCAGGGGCGGGGTGATGTCGAGGGCCGGCTGCCCTTTCGGGGGTGGCTCCCGGTTGTCGGCGTCGAAGTTCCACTTCCCGCCCACCGGCTGGTCACCGTCCATCAGTACGCCGAACCGACGGCGCTGCTCGCGATAGAAGTCCTCGAGCCGGAACCGGGTGCGGTCACCGGCCCACGCGCCGAACTCGATGCGCGAAAGGGCGAAGGCCGGGGTGGGCAGGACCTCGGCCACCAGCCCGTCGGCCCGGAGCCGATGAACGAACTGTTCGGCGGCGAACGACGTCGGTTCGTGAACGAGCACCGGACGGCCGTAGGCGCGCAGAGCCTCGGTATAGGTGCCGGCTCGGACCCGGGTGGCCCGGTCACCGAGGTCCCGCTCGGCGTGCCTCAGTGCCGAGAGCACCAGGTGCAGCTTCTGGCGATGGAACGGCCGGCGGCGCAACGCGGAGTCGGCCTCGATGAGCAGGACCGGGCGGTTCGCATGCTCGCCGCCGTACATGCGCGGGCCGAGCTGGTCGGCGAACAACCACAGCGGGGTCTCGTGCGCCGTCACGGCTGTGATGTTACTGGTGTTCGGGGGCGGATCAGGGGGTCTGCGACCTACGCTACGATCCGGCCATTCAGCTGTGACGCCTGAGATGTGGGGGAACGCCCGTGGTCCGATTCGCGCCTGCGCGAGGCCTGCGCTCGTTGGGCTTTCAATCCAAGCTGCTGATCATGCTGCTGGCGGTCAGCGTGCTGTCGGTGCTCATCGCCGGCGCCATCGGGTACCTGTCTGGAACCAATTCGCTGCGAGCCGCGGAGTATCAGCGGCTGACCCAGTTGCGCGAATCCCGCGCGCGGGAGATCACCGACGGCCTGAAGAGCATCACCGATTCTGCCGCGATCCTCACCCACAGTTCCTCGACGATCACTGCCATGCAGGATTTCAGCACCGCCTTCAATGAACTGCAGAAGGTTCCATTGCCACCGGGAGCACCCGCCGCCGTCTCCAAGTACTACTCGACGGTGTTCGGCGCCGAATTGGAGAAGCGCAGCGGCGAGAAGGCCGATCCCACCTTGTTCGCGCCGACCTCCAATGCACAGACCTATCTTCAGGCGCTCTACACCGTGCCGGCCAATGGCGACTTCGACGCGGCGATGAAGGTTCGGACGGCGGGCGATCTGAGCCAGTGGTCTGCGCACAACGCGCGGTATCAGGGATTCTTCGCCGACTTCGCCGAGCGGTTCGGATTCGACGACGTCATGCTCATCGACACCAACGGCACCATGGTCTACACAGTGGCCAAGGGCGTCGATCTCGGTGCGAACGTCCTGACCGGTCCGTACCGGACCAGCAAACTGGCCGACGCCTATCGCCAGGCGATGCAGGCCACCTCTGTCGACGAGGTGATCGTCGCCGATTTCGAGCCGTACGCACCGGCCTACGGCGTGCCCACACCGTGGGTTCTCACTCCCATCGGTGACGAGAAGGGCATCCACGGGGCGTTGGCCCTTCAGCTGCGCCCCGAGGAGATCAACGCCATTATGACCGGCAACCGCCAGTGGGAGGCAGAGGGGCTCGGCCAGTCCGGCGAGACCTACCTGGCCGGACGCGACAAGCTGATGCGCTCGGTCTCGCGCGAACTGCTGGTCGACCCCGAGCGCTTCGAGCGCGACGTGGTCGCCAACGGCACACCGGTGGATGTCGCCCAGCGTGAGGTCGCCTCCGGCGACAGCATTCTGTTGCAGCGGGTCGACACCGAAGCCGTGAGCCAGGCGCTGATGGGCAAGTCGGGCGTCGTGACTGCGCCGAGCTACCTCGGCCCTTCGACGCTGAACGCCTACGCGCCGTTGAAGATTCCCGGTCTGGATTGGGTGATCGTCGCCAAGATCGACAAGTCTGAGGCGTTGGCGCCGGTCAACGCATTCGCCCGCAACATCGCCCTGTCCACCGGGGCGATCGTCTTGGTGGTGTGCCTGCTTGCGCTGCTGTTCAGCCGGATCCTCACCCGTCCCGTCAAGGATCTCGTCGCCGCGGTGCAACGGGTCAGCGGCGGCGAACTGGGGATCACGGTGCCGGTGACCTCACGCGACGAATTCGGCGAACTGGCTTCGTCGTTCAACGATATGAGCACAAGCCTTCAAACCAAGCAGCAGCTCATCGACGAACAGCGCCGGGAGAACGACGAGTTGCTCACCAGCCTGATGCCCGAGCCGGTGGCCCGCCGCTACCGGGACGGCGAGGAGAAGATCAGCACCGAGCACCGGGACGTGTCAGTCATATACGCCCAACTCGTAGGCTTCGACGACATCACGCGGACGCTGAGCGCCGACGAATCGGTGACGATGCTCAACTCCCTGGTCGAGGCCTTCGACGGCGCCGCCGAACGGCACGGCGTCGAGCGGGTCCGCAGCATGCAGGACAACGGCCTACTCGCCACCTGTGGCCTGGTGGTGCCACGAGTGGACCACGCCAGCCGAACCATCGCCTTCGCCAAGGAACTCACCGAGATCCTGGAACGCTTCAACGATCAGCACAGTGCGCATCTGTCGATGCGTGTGGGTATCGACAGCGGCCCGGTCACCAGCGGTCTGGTGGGCGAGCGCTCCACCGTCTACGCGCTGTGGGGCGAGGCGGTCGACTTGGCCCACCGGGTGCGTGAGGCGACGCATTCGGCCGGAATCTTCGTCAGTGACCGCGTGCACGACTCGGTGGTCGGCATCTACCCGTTCACCGAGGCCGGCAGCATCAGCGGTTCTGCCGGAATCGAGAAGGTCTGGCGGCTCGACGTCGGAACGCGGCAGTCGGTATGACCGGCCTGACGGACCAGCCGTGGTTCTGGCCGGCGCTCGCGGTCGTCATCGGACTGCCGCTGGCGCTGCTAATCCTGAACGAACTGCAGGGTGTCCTGACCCGGCGCAACAGTGCCTATGTCAAACCGGTTGCACTGCTGCGCAACTGGCTGTTGCCCGCCGGGGCGGTCTATCTGCTTATCGACCAGTTCAACAACGGAGAGCGGATCGGGGTGCACGCCACCTGGGCGAAGATCGCCGCCACCGTGTTCGGCTTCCTAATCATGCTGGTGCTGCTGTCCGGCGCCAATGCCGCGCTGTTCGGTGAGGCTCGCACCGGCAGTTGGCGTGACCGGCTACCTGGAATCTTCGTCGATCTCGGCCGGCTGATCCTGATCATCATCGGGATCGCCCTGCTGCTGTCGTGGGTGTGGGGCGCCAACATCGGTGGCCTGATCACCGCCGTCGGGGTGACCTCGATCGTGATCGGCCTCGCCGTGCAGAACGCGGTGGGCCCGGTCATCTCGGGTCTGCTGCTGCTCTTCGAACAGCCGTTCCGGATCGGCGACTGGCTCGACACCAAATTCGGCAAGGGCCGCGTGGTCGAGGTGAACTGGCGGGCAGTGCACATCGACACCGAGAACGGCGTGCAGATCGTCCCGAACGCCGCCCTGGCCGGCGACGCCTTCGTCAATCTGAGCCGTACCACCGCGCCGTACTTCAAGGCCAAGGCCACTCTGACGTTCGCGCCCGAGGATCCACCCGGCCAGGTGAAGGTGACGCTGTTGACGGTGGCGGAATCGCTGCCGGCCAAGCTCACCGGAGTGCCGGCCGCGGTGACCGCAGTGGGGGCCGGCGCCTACCGAGTCACGGTGCCGATCGCCTCCCCGGGGGACGACGGCGGCACCGCCAATCTGCTCGCTCATCGGGCCTGGTACGCCGCCCAGCGGGCCGGTCTGCACCTGGACGCGGTCAAGTCCCGCCGCAAGGAGAAGGGCGCCTACATCGCCGAGCGGATCCAGAGCATCGCCGCGACCATGGGCCTGGGACCGGAGGCCGCCGCGACCCTGCTCGCCGGAGCCCGGCTGCTGCCTTTCGCCGAGGGCGAGATCATTCAGCCGGTCAACAGCGTTCCGAAGGCGGTCGGCTTCATCACCGAGGGCGAGGTCGGGACCTTCGTCACCGCTGCGGACGGCCGGCGACTCTCGCTGGGTGCGTTGGAGGTCGGCGACTACATCGGGGCGACCTCGCTGACCCGTCAGAGGATGATCACCGGGGTGATCGCCCTGACCGACACCACCATCGTGGCGGTGTCGCGTGAAGCGATGAATACCGTTGTCCAACAGGACCATCGGCTCGCCCGGCAGATCGGCGACACCATCGAGTTGCGTCGCAGGGCTGCGCGCGAAGCGCTAGCCGAGGCCGAACAGGGCGTCCGCTAAGCGGTCTGCTCGAGCAGCCGGTCCAGGAACACCTGCTGGCCCTTCAGGATTTTGACCCGTGCCTCCTCGACCGGCAGCCAGGTGACCCGGTCCAACTCCGGGAACTCGCGAAGGCGCCCCGAACCTCTCGGCCACTCCAGTGTGAAGGTGTTGCTGCGGAACTCGCCGATGTCGAGATCGGCGGCCACCGCGAAGACGGTCAGCAACTTGCCGCTCGGCTGTTTGACCGTGCCCAGTTCCCGGCGCTGACCCGTCGGCACCGCAAGGCCGAGTTCCTCGAGGAATTCACGTTTCGCGGACTGCCAGGGATCGTCGCCGGAGTCGTACTCGCCCTTGGGGACCGACCACGCGCCGTCGTCCTTGCGTGCCCAGTACGGGCCGCCGGGATGGCCGATAAGAACCTCGATCTCTGCGCCGGCACGCCCGTCGTCGTGAACCCGGTGCAGCAGCACTCCGGCACTCAGGGCGGGCATGTCAGTCCGGTTGGGTGGCGGCCCGCAGTGTCTCGGCGAGACGCTGTGCCCGCGGGTCGGTGAAGACGTCCTCCAGCGACATCGGCGCCCCGTCCGGCCCGGCCAGTGGCACCCGCCAGTTCGGGTACTCGTCGGTGGTGCCCGGCTGGTTCTGGGTGCGCTTCTCGCCGACCGCGTCGGTCAGCGCCAGTGCGAGCAGTCGCGAGGGCGTCCGGGCCAGGTACCGGTAGAGGGCGGTGATGATCTCCTCCTCATTGCCGGCGGAGTCTGCGGCCTGCTCATCGCTGTCGGGACTGAGCAGTCCGACCCGGCGCAACTCCGCCATCCAGGCCTCTCGCGCCGCCCGGTCGTCGGCGAGTTCCTCCTCGACCGGGCGGGTCAGCAGTCCCAGGTCGTCCCGTAACCGGACGTGATCACCGGCCAGATAGCCCGCGGTCGGCGGCAGATCATGGGTGGTCACCGACGACAGGCACAGTTCCCGCCACCACTGCGCCTGCAGCGGACCCCGGCCCAGGGTGTCGACCTCGAACCACAGGATCGAGGTGCCGAGCAGTCCGCGCTCGCGCAGATAGTCGCGCACCCACGGTTCGACGGTGCCGAGATCCTCGCCGACCACCACCGCACCGGCCCGGTGCGCCTCCAGGGCGATGATGCCGATCATGGCGTCGAAGTTGTAGCGGACATAGGTGCCCTTGGTCGGGGGAGCGCCCTCGGGGATCCACCACAGCCGGAACAGCCCGATGATGTGGTCGATGCGCACACCGCCGGCATGCCGCAGGATCGCCCCGATCAGCGCCCGGAACGGTTGGTAGCCAAGGGATTCCAGCTGATCCGGCCGCCACGGGGGTTGGGACCAGTCCTGGCCCAGTTGGTTGAACTCGTCCGGGGGGGCGCCGACTGTCACCCCGAGCGCCAGCACCTCCTGCAGCGCCCAGGCGTCGGCTCCGCTCGGGTGCACGCCGACCGCAAGGTCATGCATGATCCCGAGCGCCATTCCGTTCTGGACGGCCCGGGACTGGGCGTCGGCGAGTTGCTCGTCGAGTTGCCACTGCAGCCAGCGGTGGAAGTCCACCGCACGCGGATGCTGTTGGGCGAACTCGGCGACGTCCATGCTGGCGGGGTGCTGCAGCCCGACCGGCCAGCGCCGCCAGTCACTGCCGTGCTTCTCGGCCAGCGCGCACCAGGTGGCGAAGTCGTCGAGTGCGGCCCCCTCCCGCTCCCGGTAGGCCTGGTAGGCCAACTCCCGGCCGTCGGCGCGGGGCACCCGGTAGACCAGTTTCAGCGCGGCGCGTTTGGCGGCCCAGACGCCGTCCCGGTCGATGATCTTCGATTTGCGTTCGGCTGCCCGCACCGCCTTGCGGAGCTTGGCAACCCGGCCACGCTTGGGCAGGAAGGCGAACTCCGGGATCGCCTCGACGCGCAGGTAGAGCGGGCTGACGAAGCGTCGCGAGGTCGGCAGGTACGGGGAGGGCTCCATCGGCGCGGTCGGCGCGGCCGCATGCAGCGGGTTCACCAGGACGAAGTCGGCGTGATGGCGGGAGCCGGCCCACACCGCCAGGTCGGTCAGATCGGTCAGGTCGCCGACCCCCCAGGATCCCTCGGACTGCACGCTGTAGAGCTGGGTGGCCAGGCCCCAGCCGCGCCGGGCGCCCATCCGGTCGGGCAGCCCCAGCCAGGACGGGGTGACGATCAGCGGTACGTCGTCTTCCCGGTCCCCGGAGCGCAGGTGCAGCCGGTGGTAACCCAGTGGCAGGTCACCCGGCAGGACGAAGGTCGCCTCGCCCACCAGCGCGCCGTCGAGGTCGAAGGGCGGGGTGAAGTTCTCGGCCTGACGGATTCCGGTGTGCTCGGTGCCGTCCTCGAGCCGGATCCAGACGTGCGCAGGGGCTCCGTGCGGGACATGCACCCAGAACGGGCACTCGCTGCCCGATCGGGCCACCACCGTCGGCGGCAGAGGCCGGGACCAGTGCAGCCTGTCCTGCTCGAGATGTGCTGCGGCACAGTCTTCTTCGGTTTCGGCGCGCACTCCGAGCGCGGCAAGCACCGCGGTGATCGTCGCGTCGTCGACCGTCACGAAGTTGCCGGCCCAGTCGTGATAGGCGGCGGCCACGCCCATGCGTTCAGCCAAGGTGCGCAACGACGGTGCTGTCATGGGTGCCATCTTGCTCGACGGGCGGCGGTGCCGCCGGTTATCGGAGTCAGGCGGCGCCGGAGAGTTCGATGACCAGCACTCCGGCGATGATCAGGCCGATGCCGGCCAGCATCAGCGGGGTGAGGCGCTCGCCGAAGATCACCCGGGCCAGCAGCGCCACCAGGGCCACCCCGCACGCCGACCACACGCCGTAGGCGATCCCGACCGGCATGCCCAGGTGCAGGGAAAGCCAGATCAGGCTGAACGACCCGACGTACCCCAGCAGCACCGGTGCGATCCAGCGTTTGTCCCGGAACCCGTCCGAGGCGCGCAACCCGAGGGTGGAGAACACCTCGACGACGATCCCGGCGAACAGTGCCAGCCAACTGTTCATGCCTGTTCTGCCCGGTGAGAGCCGAACTCGACCAGCAGCACCCCGGCGATGATCAGGACGATCCCGGCCACGATCGGCACAGTGAAGGGGTCGCCGAAGATCACGGCAGCCGCGACGGCGGTGATCGCGGTGCCCAGCGCGCCCCAGATGCCGTAGGCCACACCCACCGGCATGCCGGCGCGCAGCACGCCGGTGAGCAGCGCGAAGGACGCCCCGTAGCCGGCGGTCACCAGTAGCAACCAGGCCATGTGGTCCTGTGACGCGCGCAACGACAGGGTGGCGGTGACTTCGGTTGCGATGGCGCCCAGCAGCAGCGCCCACCTATGCATCGCGCGAACCTCGGTCATCACCAGCACATTAGACTTCCTCCGGTGGAGCGAATCGCGGACATGCTGTCCGTTCTGCCGCCGCCGATGCGGGATCCGGTGCTCTTCGCGGTGCCGTTCTTCGTGCTGCTGCTGACCATCGAGTGGACCGCGGCGCGCAAGCTCAAAAAGGATGTCGATGCCGAATCCGGGCGGCCCGCCCGTGGCTCCTATTTCGCCCGCGACGCCCGCGCCTCGGTGTCCATGGGCCTGGTGTCGGTCGCGACGATGGGTTTCTGGAAGTTCCTCGGGCTTATCGGTTACGCGGCGCTGTACGCCTACGTCGCGCCCTGGCACCTCTCGGCGCGGGACTGGTACACCTGGGTGATCGCCCTGGTCGGGGTGGACCTGCTGTTCTACTTCTATCACCGGGTCGCCCACCGGGTCCGGATCGTGTGGGCGACCCATCAGGCCCACCACTCCAGCCGCTACTTCAACTTCGCCACCGCGCTGCGGCAGAAGTGGAACAACAGCGGTGAACTGCTGTTCTGGGCGCCCCTGCCGATGCTCGGGGTGCCCCCGTGGATGGTGTTCACCAGTTTCTCGGTGAGCCTGATCTATCAGTTCTGGATCCACACCGAACGCATCGACCGGCTGCCTGGTCCGATCGAGTTCGTGTTCAACACCCCCTCGCATCACCGGGTGCATCACGGCATGGATCAGGTCTACCTCGACAAGAACTACGGCGGCATCCTGATCATCTGGGACCGGCTGTTCGGCAGTTTCCAGCCCGAGATGTTTCGGCCGCACTACGGCCTGACCAAACCGGTCGACACCTTCAACATCTGGAAGCTGGAGACCTTCGAGTACGTGGCGATCGCGCGCGACGTCCGGTCGGCGTCCCGATGGCGCGACAAACTCGGCTACATCTTCGGCCCGCCCGGCTGGGAGCCTGCCGGTACCGGTGAGGCGGCGCCCGTCCGCACGGCAGGATAGCGGTCATGGACATCCGCGAGACCCGGCTGCCCGGGGTGGGATTGCGCTACGAATTCAACAACGCCGACGGTGACCGCATCGGGGTGATCGCCCAGCGCGGCGGTGAATTCGAGGTCTTCGTCTACGCCGGCGCCGATCCCGACCGGGGCCGGCGGGTGTTCCGGCTGACCGCACAGGAGGCCGAGGCGCTCGCCCAGATCCTGGGTGCGCCGCGGATGGTGGAGAGCTACGCCGATCTGACCAAGGAGATCCCGGGCCTGCATTCGGGTCAGATTCCGGTCCCGGCCGAATCCCCTTACGCCGGAAGGCCACTCGGCGAGACCCGGGCGCGCACCCGCACCGGCGCCTCGATCGTGGCTGTCGTCCGCGGCGAGCAGGTGCTGGCCTCGCCGGGGCCCGACGAACAGTTGCGGGCGCACGACGTCCTGGTGGTCATCGGCACCGACGACGGCATCGATGCGGTGCGCAGCCTCGTCGACCAGGGCTGAGCCGGTGGCGGTCTCGGCGTCACTGCTGCTCGAACTCGGCCTGATCCTGCTGACACTGACCGTCCTCGGTTCGGCAGCCCGCCGCTTCGGCCTCTCGCCGATCCCGCTGTACCTATTGGCCGGGTTGTTCCTCGGTAACGGCGGTATCGCGCCGGTGCCCGATGCCGCCGACTTCGTCTCCACCGGTGCGTCCATCGGCGTGGTGCTGCTGCTGCTCACCCTCGGACTGGAGTTCTCGGTCGTCGAATTCACCGCGAGCCTGCGGCGGCATCTCCCGTCCGCCGCGGTGGATCTGCTGCTCAACGGGATCCCCGGCGCGGTGGCCGGTTGGTTGCTCGGATTCGACGGTGCGGGCATTCTCGCGATGGCCGGCGTCACCTACATCTCGTCGTCGGGCATCATCGCCCGCCTGCTCGGGGACCTGGGCCGGCTCGGCAACCGGGAGACTCCGGCGGTGCTGTCGGTACTGGTGCTCGAGGACTTCTCGATGGCCGTCTACCTGCCGCTGCTGACGGTGCTCGCCGCCGGCGGCAGCGCCGGTGAGGCGATGCTGTGGATGGGTGTTTCACTGGGCGCCCTCGGGCTGGCATTCCTGATCTCCTACCGCTGGGGCGATCACGTCGGCCGGGTGCTGTCCCACCCCGAGGACGAGCAACTACTGCTGCGCATTCTGGGACTGACCCTGATCGTCGCCGCGGTCGCCGAGGAACTGCGCGCCTCGGCCGCGGTCGGGGCTTTCCTGGTCGGACTGACGCTGACCGGCAAGACCGCCGACCGGGCCCGTACCGTGCTGGCGCCGCTGCGCGACCTGTTCGCGGCGGCGTTCTTCCTGGCGATCGGCTTCGCGGTGGCCCCGGCCGATCTGCTGCCCAAACTGCCGGTGGCGCTGGCCCTGGCGGCGGTGACGGCGGTGACCAAGGTGCTCACCGGTATCTACGCGGCCCGGCGTGAGGGAGCAGCACGGCGCGGGCAGCTCCGGGCCGGGACCGCGCTGATTGCTCGCGGGGAGTTCTCCCTGGTCATCATCGGTCTGGTGGGGGCCGGCGTCGGGCCGCTGGCGGCGGTGGCCACCCCGTACGTTTTCCTGTTGGCCATCGTCGGTCCGATCCTCGCCCGCTTCGCGAAGTGACCCGTGGTGCCGTGGCACCGAGCCGGGTGTGGTGCCGTGGCACCGAGCCGGGTGTGGTGCCGTGGCACCGAGCCGGGTGTGGTGCCGTGGCACCGAGCCGGGTGTGGTGCCGTGGCACCATGCAGGAATGCGCACCGTCTTCGATCGTGATGTCGACCCCCGCCTGATCGAACGTTCGCTGGCGGCGGCGGTGTTCGGGTCGATGTGGCTCGACCCGGCCAGCCTCGGGCCGCGCCCCGAATACCCCCGACTGCCTGGGTCGACGGACTGCGACCTACTGGTCGTCGGCGGCGGCTACACCGGGCTGTGGACAGCACTGCACGCCGCGCAGCGTTACTCCGGATCGCGGATCGTGCTGATCGAAGCCGAACAGCTCGGCTGGGCGGCATCCGGACGCAACGGAGGGTTTGTCGACGCCAGCCTCACCCACGGTGCGGAGAACGGGAAGTCCCGCTGGCCGGATGAATTCGACGAACTGGAGCGCCTCGGCGCGATCAACCTGGCCGGCATGGAGTCCGACATCGCGACCTACGGCATGAAGGTGGACTGGGAACGCACCGGCATGCTGACCGTCGCCGTCGAACCCCATCAGGTGCCGTGGCTGCGGGATGCGGCGCAGGCCGGCGAGGGCCGGTTCCTGGATCAGACCGCCGTGCGCGCAGAGGTGGACTCACCGACCTATCTGGCGGGACTGTTCTCGTCGGAGAGTTGCGCGATCGTCGACCCGGCCCGACTGGTGGTCGAACTGGGGCGGGTATGCGCCGAGAACGGTGTGCAGATCTATGAGCACACCGCCGCCACCGCGATCGACTGGGACTCGCACGGGGTGACGGTCACCACCGGGTCCGGGACCATCGCCGCGAAGCGGGCCGTGTTGGCCACCAACGTCTTTCCGAGCCTGTTGCGGCGCAACCGGCTGCACACCATTCCGGTCTACGACCACGTGCTGGGCACCGAACCGCTGACCGCGGAACAACTGGCCCGGGTGGGCTGGCGGGATCGGCAGGGGATGACCGATCCGGGAAACCAGTTCCACTACTACCGGCTGTCCAAGGACAACCGGATCCTGTGGGGCGGTTACGACGCGATGTACCACTACGGACGACGCGTCGATTCCCGCTATGAGGACCGGCCGGATTCGTTCCGGAAGCTGGCGGCGCACTTCTTCATCACCTTCCCTCAACTCGAGGACGTCCGGTTCGGCCATCGCTGGGCCGGGCCGATCGACACCAACACCCGGTTCTGCGCGCACTGGGGCCGAGCCGCCCGCGGCCGGATCGCCTACGTCAACGGATTCACCGGGTTGGGCGTCGGAGCCACCCGGTTCGCCGCCGACGTCTGCCTGGACCTGCTCGACGGGCGGCCGACCGAACGCACCGAACTTGAGATGGTTCGCTCGAAGCCCCTGCCGTTCCCGCCCGAACCGATCGCCAGCGCCGGCATCCAGGCCACCCGGTGGTCATTGGATCGCGCTGATCACAACGCCGGAAAGCGCAACATCCTGCTGCGCACCCTGGACCGGCTGGGACTGGGCTTCGATTCCTGAGGAAGTGTTTGCCCCCGCACAGCTTCGGTGCAGATTTTTCCAGTAGGCTCGCGGTCGTCCGCCGAGTAGACGGCGGCCCTACAGGAGGTAACACAAGTCGTGGGAGACACACTCACCGCAGGACAGAAGCTGGGGAAGGGCGACTCGCTCACCTCGAACAACGGGGCGTACACCCTGACCCTGCAGGAGGACGGCAATCTGGTCCTGGCCGCGCGCGGCGAGTCCGTATGGGCGACCGGCACCAACGGGCAGGGCGGCGATCGCGCCGAGGTCCAGGGGGACGGCAACTTCGTGCTGTACGCCGGTGACAAGCCGATCTGGCACACCGACACCAAGGGCAAGAAGGACGTCAAGCTCGTCGTGCAGGACGACCGCAATGTCGTGCTCTACGCCGCCGACGGCGCCGCGTGGAACTCGCGTACCGAGACCGACGCTCCGCCGCCGGCCGAGAAGGTCGAGGTCATCGAGGTGGCTCCGGTCGCCGTCGAGGTCCGGACGCACACCGTGGTCGCCGGTGACACGCTGTTCAACATCGCCAAGGAGTACCTGGGCGACGGCAACCGCTACACCGAGCTGGCCCAGCACAACGGCATCGCCAACCCCGATCACATCGAGGTCGGTCAGGTCATCAATATCCCCTGATCAGGGATAGCCCCCTGATCGCGGATAACTCCTGATCAGGGACAAAGCACCGACGGCGCGGCCGCAATAACGGGTGTGTAACGCTTCAGCAGCGACACCGATACACACCTCGACACGTTATTGCGGCCGCGTCGTTATCGGGCCGCCGACCGATCGAGGTGTATGGTGGCCTGTTTTCTGCGAAACGTCGTTCTCGCCGCAGCGGCCGGAGCCGGCCTGATCCCCGCCGCCCTCGTTATCTCTGCCGCCGTCGTTTCCGCTGCGCTGGCACCGATCGCTTCCGCCGACGCCGGACCGGTGGTCTCGCCCGGCATGGAGATCCGCCAGAGCGGCGTCATGTGCACCCTCGGCTTCGTCGATCCGGTTGCCCGGATCGCCTTCTCGGCCGGCCACTGCAACGCCAGCGGCCCGGTCACCGACCGCAACGGCCGGTTCATCGGCGTCGTGACCGCGGCCAAGGACAACACCCCGGACGGCACCGTCGTCCGCACCGACCAGGTCATCTCCGATTACGAGACCATCAGCCTGGCCTCCGACGTCACGATCAACAGCATCCTTCCCGGCGGCCGGACGCTGCTGGCCGACGGCATCGCGCCGCTGGCCGTCGGCCAGCAGGTCTGCCACTTCGGCGTCGTCACCGGCGAGAGCTGCGGCACCATCGAGCGGGTCAACAACGGCTGGTTCACCATGGAGAACGGCGTGGTCAGCCAGAAGGGTGATTCCGGCGGTCCGGTCTACACCCCGACCGCCAACGGCAAGGCCATCATGGTCGGCCTGTTCAACAGCACCTGGGGCGCACTGCCCGCGGCCGTCTCCTGGCAGGCCACCGGTCAGCAGCTGCTGGCCGACACCGGCATGGCGATCGTCAACGTCGCCGCCAAGAACTAGAACACGTTCTAGGAATTCGCCCGTCCCGACGATAGTCTCTGGCCATGAGTGGGCTGGACATTCCCGACACCGTTGACGCATCCACCGTGACCGACTGGTCCGATGACGTCGACGTGGTGGTCGTCGGTTTCGGGATCGCCGGCGGCTGTGCGGCGGTGAGTGCGGCGGCCGCCGGTGCCCGGGTGCTGGTCCTGGAACGCGCCGCCGCGGCCGGCGGCACGACGGCGATGGCCGGCGGCCATTTCTATCTCGGCGGTGGGACCGCCGTGCAGCAGGCGACCGGGCATCCGGACAGTGCCGAGGAGATGTACAAGTACCTCGTCGCGATGTCCCGGGAGCCCGAGCACGACAAGATCCGCGCCTATTGCGAGGGCAGCGTCGAGCATTTCAACTGGCTTGAGGACCTGGGTATCGGATTCGAGCGCAGCTACTACCCGGAGAAGGCGGTGATCCAGCCCAATACCGAGGGGCTGATGTACACCGGGAACGAGAAGGTGTGGCCCTTCCAGGACATGGCCACCCCGGCTCCGCGCGGACACAAGGTTCCGGTGCCCGGTGACACCCAGGGCGCGAAGATGGTGATCGACCTGCTGCTCAAGCGGGCCGCCGACCTCGGCGTGCAGATCCGCTACGAGACCGGTGCGACCAACCTCGTGCTCGATGACGGGGCAGTGGTCGGGGTGGCCTGGCGGCGCTTCGCTGAGACCGGCACCATCCGGGCCGGCGCGGTGGTGCTCGCCGCCGGCGGGTTCGTGATGAACAAGGACATGGTGGCCCGCTACACCCCCAAGCTCGCCGAGAAGCCGTTCGTGCTGGGCAACAGTTACGACGACGGTCTGGGCATCCGGATGGGAGTCTCGGCCGGCGCGGCCACCAAGCACATGGACCAGGCCTTCATCACCGCGCCGGTCTACCCGCCGTCGATTCTGTTGACCGGCATCATCGTCAACAAGCTCGGTCAGCGGTTCGTCACCGAGGATTCATACCATTCCCGCACAGCGGGTTTCGTGATGGATCAACCGGACAGCGCCGCCTTCCTGATCGTCGACGAGGATCACCTGCAACGCCCGGCCTTCCCACTGATCACCTTCATCGACGGGTGGGAGACGGTCGAGGAGATGGAGGCGTCGCTGGGCATTCCGAAGGGCAATCTGGTCGCCACGCTGAACCGCTACAACGAGTTCGCCGCCAAGGGCGAGGACCCCGACTTTCACAAGCAGCCGGAATTCCTTGCCCCCCAGGACAAAGGCCCCTGGGCGGCGTTCGACCTGTCACTCGGTAAGGCGATGTACTCCGGCTTCACCGTCGGTGGTCTGGCCACCGACGTCGACGGCCGGGTGCTGCGCGGCGACGGCACAGCCATTCCCGGGCTGTACGCGGCCGGTGCGACGGCCTCGAACATCGCCCAGGACGGCAAGGGCTATTCCAGTGGGACGCAACTGGGTTCGGGATCCTTCTTCGGCCGGCGTGCGGGCCGGCACGCCGCAGTTCACTAGCGCCCGCCCGTCAGGCCTCGACAGGTTCGGCGGTGCGGTCCAACTCCCAGGTGCCGTCACCGCGCAGCTGCAGATGATGCTCGTGATGCTGTTTGACCGTGCCGCGGTGGGTGACGGAGACGATGATGCTGTTCGGCAGGCGGGTGCGCAGCAGCCGGTAGATGGAAAACTCCTGTCCCTCGTCGATCGCCGAGGTCGACTCATCGAGGAAGATCACCGACGGCTTCTGCAGCAGCACCCGCGCGAACGCGATGCGTTGCTGCTCGCCCGGCGACAGCTCCTTGGACCAGTCCGGCGCCTCGTTGAGCCGGCCGCAGAGATGGCCGAGTGACACGGCATCCAGCGCGGCGCGCAACTCGTCGTCGTCGATGGTGCATTCCCTGCTGGGGTAGGACAGCACGGCACGCAGATCGCCCAGTGGCAGATAAGGCACCTGCGACAGGAACATCGCGTCGCCGTCACCATCGGGGCGCAGCATCGTTCCGCTGGAATAGGGCCACAACCGGGCGATGCTGCGCAGCAGCGTGGTGCGCCCGCATCCCGACGGTCCCGTGATCACCAGCGAGTCGCCGGGTTCCAGGCGCAGATTCAGTCCATGCAGCAGCACCTCGCCGTCGGGATTGCGAACCTCCAAGTCCCGCAACTCGATTGACCCGTCGGGACTCTCCTCGGCGTGCAACCGCGGCAGCGCTCTGGCCCTTTCATTGGAATCGACCAGTCCTTCGAGACGGATGATCGTGGCCCGGTAGGCCGCGAACGAGTCGTACACCGCGCGGAAGAACGACAGCGAGTCGTGAACGTTGAAGAATGCTGTCGCAGACTGGGTAACGTCGCCGAACGTGATCTGGCCGGCGAACAGCCGCGGAGCCTGAATGGCAAGGGGCAGTGGGTTGATGATCTGGTTGATCGACTGATTCCAACCCAGTAGGGCCAGCGTGCGGGCGACGTACCCGCGGTAGTTCGAGATGATCGCCGCGAAACGTGTCCGCAGGATGGACTTCTCGGCGCCTTCGCCTCGGTAGAAGCTGATCGACTCGGCGGCGTCGCGCATTCTCACCAGGGCGTAGCGGAAGGCGGCGTTGGTGAGTTCGTTGCGGAAGCTGAAACGGATCAGTGGCCGGCCGATCCAGAACGCGACCACGGTGGTGGCGAACACGTAGATCAGCGCGATCCAGAACAGCGCGTGTTCGACCGTCACGCCGAAGAAGCTCAGCTGCCCGGACAGGTTCCACAGGATGGGCGTGAAGGCGACCACCGAGACCATCGCGTTGATGGCGCCGAACAGCAGTGTGGTCGTCGTCCCGGCCGTCGGCGTGTTGGGCCCGGTGCCCGTGCAGGCGGTGAACGCGTCGATGTCGAGCTGGATGCGCTGATCGGGGTTGTCGATCGGATGGTCGAGGAACCGGCCCCGGTAGAACGACTCCTGGTCGACCCAGTCGGCGCTGAGCCGGTCCGTCAGCCACACTCGCCAGCGGATGATGAAGCGCTGAGTCAGATAGATGTCGATCAGCTCGCGGCTGACGTAGACCGTGGCGATCAGCGCGAAAGTGAGGATCGCCATCCAGAAGCCGTGCACACCGGAGTCGCGGACCGCCTGATCACCGCCGCCGGCGCCCTCGAAGGCGACCTGAAGCGACGAGTACAGGTCATTGCTCTGGTAGCTCAGCAGCACGTTGAGTCGCACCGCGATCAGCGTCGAGAACAGCAGCACGCCCAGCCAGGCCCAGACCCGCAGGCTGCTGCGACCGCGGAAATAGTCGCCGGTGACCCTCCAGAACTGGCGCCCCCAGGTGGTGTAGCGGGTCAGCAGCATGAGGACGATGACGGCGACGACTGCCGTGATCGCCCACGCCTTGGCCGCCCACAGCAGTGAGTGCGGGATCTCTCCTGCCCAGTCCAGGGACGGCTTGTAGGGCTCCATGATCAGACCGGAACCGGCTCCCCGCCCTGGATCCGGCCGCCCTCGATCGGGCCTCCCTCGACCGGGCCGAGGTGCCACTCGCCTTCGCCACGCAGTTCCAGGTGCCGGTCGTGATGCTGTTCAACGGACGGCCGGTGGCTGACGCTGACCAGGATGGTGTCCGGCAACTCCGTGCGGACCAGGTCGTAGACGGTGAACTCCAAGCCCTCGTCCAGGGCGGAGGTGGCCTCGTCGAGGAATACCGCCTTGGGCTTGGTGAGCAGGATGCGGGCGAACGCCACCCGTTGCTGCTCACCAGGGGAGAGCACCTTGGCCCAGTCCTCCTCCTCATTGAGACGCGAAGTCAGATGAGGCAGAGCGACTTTCGTCAACACGCTCTGGATCTCCTCGTCGGAGACGGCACCGGACTCGGCCGGATAGGACACCACGGTGCGCAGATCGCCCAGCGGTACGTAGGGCATCTGGGACAGGAACATGGTCTGGTGTCCGTCGACCGGCCGGCGCACCGTGCCGGAGGTGTAGGGCCACATCTGGGCGATGCTGCGCAGCAGTGTGGTCTTGCCGGACCCGGACCGGCCGGTCACCACCAGGGCGTCACCCGGCTCCAGTCGCAGATCCAGCGGATCCACCAGTTGACTGCCCGACGGTGAGCGCACCTCGACCCGATCGAGTTGCACCGATCCGTCGGCGCTGGCCACCGTCTCCAGGCTCGGCATCTCGCGGGCCAACTGGTTGGCCTCGACCAGTCCGTGCAGACGGATGATCACCGCGCGATAGGCGGCGAACTGGTCGTAGGCGTTGCGGAAGAAGGACAGCGAGTCGTTGACGTTGGAGAAGGCGCTGGAGGACTGCGTCACGTCGCCGAAGTCCATCTCTCCTCTGAACAGCCGGGGCGCCTGCACGATCAGCGGCAGCGGCACGATGATCTGGCTCATCGCCAGGTTCCAGCCGGTGAACCCGAGGGTGCGGCGGACGAACCCTCGGTAGTTGGTGATGATCGTGTCGTACCGCTTCTTGAGCAGTCCGCGCTCGGTCTTCTCGCCCCGGTAGAAGCCGACCGCCTCGGCGGCGTCACGAAGGCGGACCAGCGCGTAACGGAAGGCGGCGTTGGTCAGCTCGTTGCGGAAGCTGAGCCGGATCAGCGGCTTGCCGATCCAGAAGGCCACCGCCGACGCGATGATCACGTACGCGAAGGCCACCCAGAACAGGGCGCGGTCGAGGGTGAAGCCGAACACCGTGACCGGACCGGATAACCGCCACAGGATCGGGACGAACGCCACCACGGTGGACACCGACGAGATGGCGCCGAACACCAACATCGAACCGGTGCCGACCGTCGGGGTGTTGGGGGACGCGCCGGCACCGGTGGTGAACACGTCGACGTCCTGCTGGATGCGCTGATCGGGGTTATCGGTGTTGGAGTCGGTGAACCGGCTGCGGTAGTAGGCGTGGTCGCTGAGCCAGTCGCCGGTCAGGCGGTCGGTGAGCCAGGTGCGCCAGCGGATGATGAAGCGCTGGGTGAGGTAGATGTCGAGCATCACCTGGGTGATGTAGATGGTCGCCAGGATCGCGAAGATGACGAGTGCGAACCAGAATCCGTGAATCGCCTCGGCCTGAATCTCGGACTCGTGGGCGGCGTACGCCTCGAAGGCCTTCTGCAGTGCGGTGTAGAGGTCATTGCTGAAATAGCTCAACAGCACGCTGATCCGGACCGAGATCATCACCGAGAGCAGTAGGACGGCCAGCCAGATCCAGACCTTGACCGACTCGCGGCCCTTGAAGTAGTCGCCGGTGACCCGCCAGTACTGCCGGCCCCAGACGGTGAGGCGCGACAGCAGGACGAGCACGATCACGGTCATCACCGCCGCGATCGCCCAGGCGCGCAGGATCCAGATCAGCGACGGGACCAGCTCACTGCCCCAGTCCATTGACGGTACGTAAGGCTCCAACGCGTTCTCCTCCCGGCGGGGATCTCCCCGGCGAAGCTACCGCAGAACCCGGCCTGAACCGGGTTCGTCGGCCCCGCCGGTACCGTTGACCGCGTGGCGAAGAGTTCAAAGAAGACCGGATCCGGCCAGAACCGGCTGAGCCGGGGGTTCTGGCGGCTGCTGGGCGCGAGCACCGAAAAGGTCAAAGCGCAGTCGATGACCGAGGTGAACAAGTCGGCCGAGTTCGACGACAAGGCCAGGGGTCTCGACGATGAGCAACTCGCCGATGCCGCCCAGTTGCTGAACCTGGACAAGCTCGCCGACTCGCCCGACATGCCGCAGTTCCTCGCCATCGCCCGGGAGGCCTCCGAGCGGGCCATCGGGCTGCGTCCCTTCGACGTCCAGTTGCTCGGCGCGCTGCGGATGATGGCCGGCGACGTGGTCGAGATGGCCACCGGTGAGGGCAAGACGCTCTCCGGCGCGATCGCCGCCGCCGGGTATGCGCTGGCCGGCCGCAACGTCCATGTCGTGACCATCAACGACTACCTGGCCCGCCGTGACGCGGAATGGATGGGCCCGGTGATCGAGGCGATGGGACTGACCGTCGGCTGGATCACCGCGGACTCGACCCGCGAGGAACGCCGCGCCGCCTACCGGTGCAACGTCACCTACGCCTCGGTCAACGAGATCGGCTTCGACGTGCTGCGTGACCAGCTGGTCATCGACGTCGAGGACCTGGTGTCGCCCAACCCCGACGTGGCGCTGATCGACGAGGCCGACTCGGTGCTGGTCGACGAGGCACTGGTTCCGCTGGTGCTGGCCGGCACCACCCACCGCGAGACCCCGAAGCTCGAAATCGTCCGCCTGGTCGGCGAACTCGTCGCCGACAGCGCAGGCCTGGCCGAGGCCGATCAGTACTTCGCCACCGACGACGACAGCCGCAACGTCCACCTCACCGAGGCCGGCGCCCAGCGGCTGGAGAAGGCGCTCGGCGGCATCGACCTGTACTCCGAGGAGAACGTCACCACCACGCTGACCGAGGTCAACATCGCCCTGCACGCCCACGTGCTGTTGCAGCGCGACGTGCACTACATCGTCCGCGACGGGGCGGTGCAGCTCATCAACGCCTCCCGCGGGCGGATCGCCACCCTGCAGCGCTGGCCCGACGGTCTGCAGGCGGCGGTGGAGGCCAAGGAGGGCATCGAGACCACCGAGACCGGTGAGGTGCTCGACACCATCACGGTGCAGGCCCTGATCAACCGGTACCCGACGGTGTGCGGGATGACCGGCACCGCGCTGGCCGCCGGTGAGCAGTTGCGCCAGTTCTACAAGCTCGGCGTCTCGCCCATCCCGTCCAACGCCCCCAACATCCGGGTGGACGAGGCGGACCGGGTCTACATCAACGCCGCGGCCAAGAACGACGGCATCATCGACCACATCATCGAGGTGCATGCCACCGGGCAGCCGATCCTGGTCGGCACCCACGACGTGGCCGAGTCCGAGGACCTGCACTCCCGGCTGGTCCGCCGCGGGGTGCCCGCGGTGGTGCTCAACGCCAAGAACGACGAGGAGGAGGCGGCCGTCATCGCCGAGGCGGGCAAGCTCGGCGTGGTCACCGTCTCGACCCAGATGGCCGGGCGCGGCACCGACATCCGCCTCGGCGGCTCCGATGAGGCCGACCATGCCAAGGTGGCCGACCTCGGTGGTCTGCACGTGATCGGCACCGGTCGGCACCGCACCGAACGGCTGGACAACCAGTTGCGCGGTCGCGCCGGCCGGCAGGGCGATCCGGGCTCCACGATCTTCTTCTCCAGTTGGGAGGACGACGTCGTCGCCGCCCACCTCGAATCAACCAAGCTGCCGATGGAATGCGACGAGACCGGGCTGATCACCAGCCCCAAGGCCGGCGAACTCATCGACCACGCCCAGCGGGTGGCCGAGGGCCGGCTACTCGACGTGCACGCCAACACCTGGCGCTACAACCAGTTGATCGCCCAGCAGCGGACGATCATCGTGGAGCGGCGCAACACCCTGCTGAGCACGCCCGCCGCCCGCGAGGAGCTCCGCGAACTCTCACCGGAGCGCTACGACGAACTGGCGGAGAGCGTTTCCGAGGACGACCTCGAGCGTATCTGCCGCAAGATCATGCTCTTCCACCTCGACCGGGGCTGGGCCGATCACCTGGCCTACCTCTCCGACATCCGGGAGAGCATCCACCTGCGCGCATTGGGCCGGCAGAACCCGCTCGACGAGTTCCACCGGTTGGCGGTCGACGCCTTCACGAACCTGGCCGCCGATGCCATCGAGGCGTCCCAGCAGACCTTCGAGACGGCCAACGTGCTGTCCGAGGAACCCGGCCTGGACCTGTCCAAGCTGGCGCGGCCGACCTCGACGTGGACCTACATGGTCCACGACAACCCGCTCCGCGACGACACACTCTCGGCGTTGAGTCTGCCCGGGGTGTTCCGCTAGTCACAGGTTAGGTTCAACACCATGGAGAGCCGGGTGTGGACCATCCCGAACATCCTCAGCTTCATCCGGCTGGCTCTGCTGCCGGTGTTCCTCTACCTGCTGCTCGCGCGGCACGCCTGGGGACCGGCCACCGCCATCCTGATGTTCAGCGGCACCTCGGACTGGGCCGACGGCAAGATCGCCCGTCTGGTGCCCAATCAGTCATCGCGGCTGGGGGAGTTGCTCGACCCCCTGGTCGACCGGATCTACATGGTGACCGTCCCGATCGGACTGGCGTTCGCCGGCGTACTGCCGTGGTGGGTGGTGGGAATCCTGCTCGGCCGCGACCTCGTGCTGGCGGCCACCCTTCCGGTCCTACGCGCCCGTGGACTGGACGCGCTGCCGGTCACCTACATCGGCAAGGCTGCCACCTTCGCACTGATGTCAGGACTCCCGCTGGTGCTGCTGGGTCAGTGGGATGCGTTGTGGAGCAGGGTGATTGGCGCAATCGGGTGGGGTTTCGTCATCTGGGGGATCGGCATGTACCTGTGGTCGGCCGTGCTGTACCTGATCCAGGTGCGGATGGTGGTGCGCGGGTTGCCGAGGGTGCGCCACCGTGCGTGAGTCGCCGGCGGCGCCGGTCTTCGCTACACAGGATTTCTCTGCGCCGTCGCTGCTGCGTTCGCTGCTCTCCGATCATCTCGATCCCGGGTACGCCGCTGCGTCGGCCGCACGCGTCGCGGCCGGCCGGGCTCGGACGGCGGGCCCACAGTTGCTGTGGCAGGGGCTGGCCGCACTGCTGATCGCCACGGTGTTCGCGGTGGCGGTGGCCCAGGCCCGGTCCACCGCGCCGGGCGTGAACGCGGCCCAGCAGGGGCTTGCCTCCGGTGTCCGCGGCGCCCAGCAGCGCACCGCGCAACTCGTCGAGCGCCGTGACGAACTGGCCGCCCAGTCCGATGCCGTGCGACGCCGCGCGCTGACCGCCGACGCCGCCGGTCGCGGCCTGCTCGCCGAACTCGACGCCATCAGCCTCAGCGCGGCGTCCACGTCCGTGACCGGGCCGGGGCTGGCGGTCACCGCGACCGAACCCGCGGCCGGACCGGACCTGACCGACGCCTCCAAGCAACGGGTCCCGGGCGCCCGGCAGGTGATTCTGGACCGCGATCTGCAGCTGGTGGTCAACGCGCTGTGGGCCGGCGGTGCCGAGGCGATCTCCGTCGGCGGGGTGCGCATCGGGCCCGGGGTCACCATCAGGCAGGCCGGCGAAGCCATCCTGGTGGACAACCAACCCGTCGCCGGCCCGTACACCGTGCTGGCCATCGGGGCGCCGGACAGGCTGGCCGAGTCCTTCGCCGCCAGCACCGCGCTGCAGCGGCTGCGGTTGCTCGAGACGGCCTACCGGGTCGGTGTGTCGGTCAGCGCCGAAGAAACGCTCACCCTGCCCGCCAGCCCGAACCGGGAGGTTAGGTTTGGCCTGCCAGACGGACCGGGAAGGTAGCCGATGATCGGAATCGTCGCACTCGTCGTCGGCATCGTGCTGGGTCTGGTCCTGCGGCCCAGCGTGCCGGACATCATCGGGCCGTACCTGCCGATCGCGGTGGTGGCGGCTCTGGATGCGGTGTTCGGCGGCCTGCGGGCCTACTTGGAGAAGATCTTCGACGCGAAGGTGTTCGTCATCTCCTTCGTCTTCAACGTCCTGGTCGCGGCCCTGATCGTCTACGTCGGCGACCAGTTGGGGGTGGGCACGCAGCTGTCGACGGCGATCATCGTGGTGCTCGGCATCCGGATCTTCGGCAACGCCGCCGCACTGCGGCGCCGGCTGCTGGGGGCGTGAGTGCCCGGATGTCTCACATGACCGGGCCGGGCCGGCATGAGATGCCGGACCCGCCGGCCAGGTCACGGCGGGTCTTCGGGGTGCTGGCCGCGCTGTTGTGTCTGCTGCTCGGGGTGGCCATCGCCGCCCAGGTCCGGCAGACCGATTCCGGCGATGCCCTGCGCAACGCCCGGCCGGCCGATCTGCTGACCCTGCTGGACTCCCTGCAGCAACGCGAAGCCGCGCTCAACACCGAGGTGGCCGGTCTGCAGCGCGATCTGGCCGCCATGCAGGCCGCCGGCAACAGCGATCAGGCTGCCGTCGCGAACGCCCGGGACCGGCTGGCGGCGTTGTCCATCCTGGTCGGCACCGTCGCGGCGAACGGTCCCGGCGTGACGGTCACCATCGAAGACCCGGGGCCCGGGGTGTCGCCGGAGACGATGCTCGACGTCGTCAACGAACTGCGGGCGGCCGGGGCTGAAACCATGGAGATCCGATCCGGTGGACAAGCGGTCCGGGTCGGGGTCGGTACCTGGTTCGAGGGGGATCCGGGCGCCCTGGTGATCGATTCGCAGACCTTCCATGCCCCGTATTCGATTGTGGCCATTGGTGATCCGCCCACGCTGGCCGCTGCGATGAACATTCCCGGTGGTGCGGTGGACAGCGTCAAGCGGGTCGGCGGGACGATGACGGTCGCCCAATCCGACCGGGTGGAGGTCACCGCCTTGCGGCAACCGAAACCGCGCCAATACGCTCAGCCCGTCAAGTAAGCGCCGGCCGGCGCCCAGATAGCGACATCGACGACAGCGACACTCAAAGGAGCCCTGTGAGCGACATCCCCGCCGAACTGCGCTACACCGCCGAGCATGAGTGGGTTCGCCGGACCGGCGAGGACACCGTTCGGGTCGGCATCACCGACTTCGCGCAGTCATCCCTCGGTGACGTCGTGTACGTCCAGCTTCCGGCGGTCGGCACGGAGGTCAGCGCCGGCGAGACGTTCGGCGAGGTGGAGTCCACCAAGTCGGTCTCCGACCTGTATGCCCCGGTCTCGGCGACCGTGGTCGGTGTGAACACCGATCTGGAGGGCAACCCGCAGTTGGTGAACTCCGATCCCTACGGGCAGGGCTGGCTCTTGGAGCTCCGTGCCGACAGCGATACCCTCGATCAGGGTTTGGCAGCGCTTCTCGACCCGGACGCCTACCGGGGCACCCTCGCCTAGCCGAGACGCCGACGCCGGTTGTTAGGGTGCCTGCAAACAGGGCATCCGGCCGTGCTGGCGCCACATCGGATGAGTGCGGGGCACAAAGCGACCGCGCCGCGGTACGGTCGAATCAAACCAGTGAGGAGTTCGGGTGACGGAGAACGATCGGCGATTCGGGGCCGACGACACCTCTGACGAGGTCACCGTGGAGACGACCTCGGTCTTCCGCGCTGACTTCCTCAACGACCTCGAGGCGCCGGCCAGTCCGGCCGGGGAGTCGGCGGTGTCGGGTGTAGAGGGCCTGCCGGCCGGCGCGGCGCTGCTGGTGGTCAAGCGCGGCCCCAATGCGGGCTCCCGGTTCCTGCTCGATCAGCCGACCACGTCGGCCGGTCGCCATCCGGACTCCGACATCTTCCTCGACGATGTCACCGTCAGCCGTCGGCACGCGGAGTTCCGCCTCGACGGCGCCGAGTTCCAGGTCGTCGATGTGGGCAGCCTCAACGGCACCTACGTCAACCGTGAGCCGGTGGATTCGGCGACGCTGGCCAACGGCGACGAGGTGCAGATCGGCAAGTTCCGCCTGGTTTTCCTGACCGGACCCAAGTCTGCGGGATGACGGCTCCCGATAGCTCGGGTCCACCCGGGATATCCATCGGAGCGGTACTGGACCTGCTGCGGCCGGACTTCCCGGACGTCAGCATCTCCAAGATCCGATTTCTGGAGGCCGAAGGCCTCGTCACGCCGCAACGCAGTCCGTCGGGCTACCGGCGCTTCACCGCGTATGACTGCGCCCGGCTGCGTTTCATCCTGACCGCGCAGCGTGATCAGTATCTGCCGCTGAAGGTCATCAAGAGCCAACTCGACGCCCAGCCGGACGGTGAACTGCCACAGAGCAATTCAGCGCTGCGGAATTCGGCCTACCCGGCTCCGCGCCTGGTTCCCGTCACCGATGCGGCACCCGCACGCGGGGCAGCGGTGGCGAGCAGTCCGGTCCGGCTGACCCGTGAGGACCTGCTGGCACGCTCCGGGGTCAGCCCGGAACTGCTCACGGCGCTGCGCAAGGAAGGCATCATCACCACCGGGCCCGGCGGGCTCTTCGACGAGCACTCGGTGGTGATCGCCCAGTGCGCCGGCGCTCTCGGCGAATACGGCATCGAACCCCGCCACCTGCGCGCCTTCCGTTCGGCTGCCGAACGGCAGTCCGACCTGGTCGCGCAGATCGCCGGTCCGGTCGGGAAGGCCGGCACGACCGGCGCCCGTGACCGCGCCGACGACCTGGCCCGCGAGGTGGCCGCGCTGGCGATCACGCTGCACACCTCGTTGATCAAGTCGGCGGTGCGAGACGTACTGGACCGCTGACGGCCTCCCGGCGACGATGCGGGACGGGACGTCCCGAGGAGAAGTCGGGTAGTCGGGACTAGACTTTGCTCCAGATGTGGCGGCGTGTTCCTACGCGAAGGTGAGGTGGCTGATGGGTGAGGTTCGCGTGGTCGGCATTCGCGTCGAGCAGCCGGCCAATCAGCCCGTTCTGCTCCTGCGTGAGTCCGAGGGGGACCGCTACCTGCCGATCTGGATCGGGCAGACCGAAGCCAACGCCATCATCCTGGAACAACAGGGAGTGGAGCCGGTCCGGCCGCTGACCCACGATCTGTTCCGCGACGTCATTGGCGCGCTTGGGCATTCGCTCAAGGAGGTGCGCATCGTCGATCTTCAGGAGGGCACCTTCTACGCCGACCTGGTCTTCGATTCCGAGGTGCGGGTCTCGGCGCGGCCGTCGGACTCGGTGGCCATCGCACTGCGGATGGGTGTGCCGATCTACGTGGAGGACGCGGTCCTCGACGAGGCCGGCCTGCTGATCCCGGACGAAGGCGACGAGGAGTCCGGCGGAGCCGTCCGCGAGGACGAGGTCGAGAAGTTCAAGGAATTCCTCGACAGCATCTCCCCGGACGACTTCAAGGCCGGCTGAACCAAACCGCCAGATCACGGATCCGTCTCATATCGGTCAGTGGTGATCCGACACGCCGTGTTGCGCCGGGTAGCGCATCACCCGGCGGCCATACTTCCGATACGAACTTAGGTTGCTGCGGGAGCACGACCGGCCCGGTCGACAAGGCGTATGCTCATGACACTTGAGGGACGCAGTCGGCGGAGCGGTCAGCGGCGGAACGGCGAGAGGAAACATCGTGGGCGATGAGCCGCGTCAGGAGCAGCTGGACTTCGCTGTCTCACCCGCCCGCTTCGAGGCGGACGCCCCGGCTGTCGCGGCAGTGAGCGCGCCGGTGCAGGGTGGCCTGTTCCCCGACGACTCGGTGCCGGATGAACTCGTCGGCTACCGCGGCCCGAGCGCCTGCCAGATCGCCGGAATCACCTACCGCCAGTTGGACTATTGGGCACGTACCTCGCTGGTGGTGCCCTCGATCCGCGGCGCCGCCGGATCCGGCAGCCAGCGTTTGTACTCCTTCAAGGACATCCTCGTCCTGAAGATCGTCAAGCGACTCCTCGACACCGGCATCTCGCTGCACAACATCCGCGTCGCCGTCGACCATCTGCGTCAGCGCGGCGTGCAGGACCTCGCCAACATCACCCTGTTCTCGGACGGCACCACCGTCTACGAGTGCACTTCCGCTGAAGAGGTGGTCGACCTGCTGCAGGGCGGCCAGGGGGTGTTCGGCATCGCGGTCAGCGGTGCGATGCGCGAACTCACCGGCGCGATCGCCGACTTCCCCGGGGAGCGGGCCGATGGCGGCGAGTCGATCGCCGCTCCGGAGGACGAGCTGGCCTCCCGGCGCAAGAGCCGCGACCGCAAGATCGGCTGACCCCCGCCGCACCTGCCGCCCCCGCGGCGAGCAGCCGCGTAGTCGCACAAAACACCCCCCGTCGATGCGACTTTATGTCTGCTCGCGGCTAGAGTTGGGGGCGCATCGACCTCGTGCGGGAGAGTTCCGCGGCAGCCAGCCGCGGACGCCGAAGGAGCAATACCTCTCCGTCAACCTCTCAGGCCCCCGGACCGCACCGGGATCCGATGCCTCTGGAAAGCGGCGGACTCAGCCCGGTTCGGGTGGAGCCGCCCGCCCATGGGGAAAGGCTCACGGCGGTAGCCGCCGGCCGAATCTCTCAGGCACCGACGACAGAGGGAGAGGACGCTTCACCGCCGTCCGCCCTACCCAGGAGTGTCGAGTGTCCAAGCTTGAAGTGTCCAACGAATCCGCCTTCGCCGCCCGCCACATCGGACTCGACCCCGCTGCGCTGACTCAGATGCTGGGCGTCATCGGCGTCGCCTCGCTCGACGAGATGGCCGCCAAGGCGCTGCCGGCCGGCATCCTCGACGCGCTGAACAGCCGAGGTGTGGCGCCCGGCCTGGAGACGCTGCCGGCGCCGGCCACCGAACATCAGACCTTGGCCGAATTGCGGGCGCTGGCCGACGCCAACACCATTGCGGTGTCGATGATCGGCCAGGGCTATTACGACACGCTGACCCCACCGGTGCTGCTGCGCAACATCCTGGAGAACCCGGCCTGGTACACCGCCTACACGCCGTACCAGCCGGAGATCAGCCAGGGCCGGCTGGAGGCGCTGCTGAACTTCCAGACCATGATCGGCGACCTCACCGGGCTGGAGATCGCCAACGCCTCGATGCTGGACGAGGCAACCGCCGCCGCCGAGGCGATGACCCTGATGCACCGCGCGGTGCGCGGTTCGGCCAACCGGCTCGCGGTGGACGCCGACGTGTTCGCCCAGACCGCCGCGGTGCTGGCCACCCGCGCCGAGCCGCTGGGCATCGAGATCGTCACCGCCGATCTGCGCAACGGCCTGCCCGATGGCGAGTTCTTCGGTGTCATCGTCCAGTTGCCCGGCGCCAGTGGCAGGGTGACCGACTGGTCGGCATTGGTCGCTCAGGCCCATGAGCGCGGGGCCCTGGTGGCGGTCGGCGCCGATCTGCTGGCGCTCACGCTGATCGCCCCGCCGGGGGAGTTCGGCGCCGACGTCGCTTTCGGCAGTGCCCAGCGTTTCGGCGTGCCGATGGGATTCGGCGGGCCGCACGCCGGCTACCTGGCCGCGCACACCAGTCACGCCCGGCAGTTGCCGGGCCGCCTGGTCGGTGTGTCCCAGGATGCCGACGGGGCGCGGGCCTACCGGCTCTCGCTGCAGACCCGTGAACAGCACATCCGCCGGGACAAGGCGACCTCGAACATCTGCACCGCCCAGGTGCTGCTGGCGGTGATGGCCGCGATGTACGCCAGCTACCACGGCGCCGACGGCCTGACCGAGATCGCGCGCCGGGTGCACGGGCATGCCTGCGCCGTGGCCGGCGGCTTGCAGGCCGCCGGTGTCGAGGTGGTGCACGACGCCTTCTTCGACACCGTGCTGGCCCGTGTCCCGGGGCGGGCAACCGCCGTTCAGGATGCGGCCAAGGAGTACGAGATCAACATCTGGCGGGTCGACGATGACCACGTCTCTGTCTCCTGCGACGAAGCCACCACCGACGAGGACGTCACCCGGGTGCTGGCGGCCTTTGGGGCCGGCCGGGCAGGGGAGTCCGCCGGGCCCGATATCGCAACCCGCACAACGGATTTCCTGACCCACCCGGCGTTCACCGCGTACCGCACCGAGACGTCGATGATGCGCTATCTGCGCACGCTCGCCGATAAGGACCTGGCGCTGGACCGCACGATGATCCCGCTGGGGTCGTGCACCATGAAGCTCAACGCCGCCACCGAGATGGAGGCGATCACCTGGCCGGAGTTCGGCCGCCAGCATCCGTTCGCTCCCGCCGACGACGCACCCGGCCTGCGCCGGCTGATCGCCGACCTGACCGAGTGGCTGACCGGGATCACCGGTTACGACGCAATCTCGTTGCAGCCCAACGCCGGATCACAGGGCGAGTACGCGGGTCTGCTGGCCATCCACGACTATCACGCCGGGCGGGGGGAGTCGCACCGCGACATCTGCCTGATTCCGTCGAGTGCGCACGGCACCAACGCGGCGTCGGCCGCACTGGCCGGTATGCGGGTGGTCGTGGTCGGCTGCCGGGAGAACGGTGACGTGGACCTCGACGATCTGCGGGCCAAGGTCGCCGAGAACGCCGACAAACTCGCCGCGCTGATGATCACCTACCCGTCCACCCACGGGGTCTACGAGCATGACATCGCCGAGATCTGCGCGGCCGTGCACGACGCCGGCGGGCAGGTCTACGTCGACGGCGCCAACCTCAACGCACTGGTGGGTCTGGCCCGGCCCGGAAAGTTCGGCGGGGACGTCAGTCACCTGAACCTGCACAAAACGTTCTGCATTCCGCACGGCGGCGGTGGTCCGGGCGTCGGGCCGGTGGCGGTCCGTGCGCACCTGGCGCCCTATCTGCCCGGCCATCCGCTGGCCGACGAACTTCCGCATGGCCATGTGGTGTCGGCCGCTCCGTACGGGTCGGCCTCCATCCTGCCGATCACCTGGGCCTACATCCGGTTGATGGGCGCGGCCGGATTGCGCAAGGCCTCGCTGGCCGCGATCGCCTCGGCCAACTACATCGCACGCCGCCTCGACGAGTACTACCCGGTGCTCTACACCGGCGAGAACGGCATGGTCGCCCACGAATGCATCCTGGACCTGCGGCCGATCACCAAGGCCACCGGCGTCACCGTCGACGATGTCGCAAAGCGATTGGCGGACTACGGTTTCCACGCGCCGACGATGAGCTTCCCGGTCGCGGGCACACTGATGGTGGAGCCGACCGAGAGTGAGAGCCTGGCGGAGGTGGACGCCTTCTGTGAGGCGATGATCGCCATCCGCGCCGAGATCGATCAGGTGGGCGCCGGCGAATGGCCGGCCGATGACAATCCGTTGTGCAACTCCCCGCACACCGCGGAATGCCTGCTGGTGGAGGACTGGAACCACCCGTATACCCGGGAGCAGGCGGCCTACCCGCTGGGCAAGGGCTTCCGGCCGAAGGTGTGGCCGCCGGTGCGGCGGATCGACGGCGCCTACGGCGATCGCAACCTGGTGTGCTCCTGCCCGCCGGTGGAAGCCTTCGCGTGACCGACGCCCTCCCGGCCGAGGTGCGCCAGTGGCAACTCGGCGGCGGGATGGTGGCCACCCGGGCCGGATCGGTCTTCGTCCGCACCCATCTCGGGATCGGGCCGACGGTGCTCCTGCTGCACGGGTTTCCGTCCAGCTCCTACGATTTCCGTGCGGTGACCGAGCGTCTCGGCGACAACAGCTGGCTGACCCTGGACTTCCTGGGATTCGGACTGTCGGACAAACCCCGGCCGCACCGCTACAGCCTTTTCGAGCAGGCCGACATCGTGGAGGACGTGGTCGCCGCGACCAGTACCGGACCGGTTGTCCTGCTCGCCCATGACATGGGCACCTCGGTGGCCACCGAACTGCTGGCCCGCGATGTGGCCGGCACGCTGCCGTTCACCATCGAACGCGCAGTGCTGACCAACGGCAGCGTCATCATCGAACGCGCGAGCCTGCGGCCGATCCAGAAGATCCTGCGGGGTCCGTTGGGGCCGTTGGCCGCCCGGCTCACCAATGAGCGCGGCTTCCTGCGCGGTTTCGCCAAGCTGTTCAGCGTCGCGCATCCGTTGTCCGACGCCGAGGCGCAGGCGCAGTGGGCGCTGCTGGCCCGCGAGGACGGTAACCGAATCCTGCACCTGCTGTGCGCGTACCTCAACGAGCGGGTGACCTACGCGCAGCGGTGGCACGGTGCGGTGCGGAACTGGCCCAAGCCGCTGGGCTTCCTGTGGGCGACCGGGGACCCGGTGGCCACCACCTCGGTCCTTGCGGGCCTGCGTGAGCTTCGCCCGGCCGCGGAGGTGATGGAACTCCCGGGGATCGGCCACTACCCGCAGATCGAGGTCCCGAACGAATTCACCGCGGCCGCAATGCAACTACTGCGGCTGTCGGGTCTGGACTAGGGCACCCATCGGGTGATCGCCGCGGCCAGGTCGGGGGAGTCCGACGTCGCGATCTCCTGGTAACCGCCGCCGGACAGTTTGGCGACGGCCTCCCAGGTGGGCTTGTCCGGATCGCCGCCGAAGTCGATGACGTTGATCACCACCGGGCGGTTCGGGTCCAGAGCGCCCCTGACGGCATCCTGAAGCCCCTGGGCGTCGAGGGTCTGATCGGTGTGCGGGCCCTGGGTGATCACCAGGATCGAATTGGGTTGACCCGGACGGTAGTTGGCGACCGCGTCGGCAAGTGCCGCCCGCACCGTGGTGAAGGAGACCCCGCCGCCACTGGTCGGCGTCGTCGAGTTCAGCACACCGGTCAGCGCTGCGGACCGCGGCTGCGGTCCCAGTTGCTCGCCGAGTGGGCCGGTCTGGACCGCAGCGCCGCTGTCGACCTTGTTGAAGGTCCACAGCCCGACGGACGCATCAGCCGGCAGGGCGCTGATCCGGTCCCGCAGTGCCGCCGTGACGTTGAGCAGTCGCGGCTTCCCGCCTTCGTCGCCGGTGAGTCCCTCGTTGAGCAGAACCGTCGTCGTCGCGACTCCGGCCGGGGTGACCGCGGCGGCGATCGCGGCGCGTTGGGCGTCGTCGCCGGCCGGCATCGGCGCCGACAGCGGGGCGAAACCAACCGAGTCGTTGCCTTCGCGGGCCTTGCCGTCGACCCGGAAACCGGCTTGCAGCAGGGCGTCGAGCTGGGCGGGCTTGCGCATGAAACGGGCGAACTCGCTGGCGCCGCTTACCTGTTCCTCGGACAGCCACTTGCCGGACAGCAGCACCGTCGGATAGTCGGCGACCGCGGACGGGCCATCGGCGATCCAGGTCGCGACGGCACCCCGCTCCGCGGGCAGCGGTGAAGTCCGTTGGTAGAGCTGCTGTTCGGTGATCGCGACCGCGTGCACCGGGGCTGCCGCCGGATCACCCGGCGCGGTGAGCGCGTCCCATGCCGCGTCGGTGGTGGTGTTGGCGAGCTGCGGCTGGGCGGCCAGCAGCGAGGTCACCGCGGCCAGACCGTCGGTGGATGGGGCGCCGGGCGCAGCGGAGGCGACCGCGACGGCCTCGGCGAGCAGATAGCCGGCGTCGCCCGCCCGGACGGTGGGCACGGACAGTCGCAGCCCTCCCCAGCCGGGCAGGTTCAATCCGTCGAGGCCGGCCGGGTTGGTCTGCAATCCGGGCAGTGCGGCCCAACCCTGTTGTCCCAGGGCGTTTTTGAGCTGCGGGCGTACCGCCAGCGCCAACGGTGAGGTGACCAGGGAGCGCAAGTCACTGACGATCTGCTTGCCTGCCACCGCCTGCAACCGGGTCGCGGGCGCCGACGACGCCGGGATCCACAGCGCGGGGCGCTCACCGAGACCGGCGGGCCAGGTGCCGGCCAGTCCGGTCAGCACCGTTGCGGAATCGGCCGGCGTCACCGCGACTTTCACGCAGGTGTCACCGACCGGAGAGGCGTCCTCGTTGTAACTCTCGGCGAAGGTCTTGACGTACTCGGCGATCGAGGGATCAGCGGCCACCGAGATGGTGGCGGTGCCCTGCAGGCATTGCTTGGCCGCCTCGGCGGACCGGTGGGACAGCGCGTTGCCGAAGAAACGCCACAGGATGACGCCGCCGACGAGCAGCACCACCGCGACCAGGGCGGCGATCACTCCGACGCTCACGCCGCGTCGGCCGGCGTCCACCCGGCGTCGCCGACCGGTGGCGGTTAGGTCGTCGCCGGCCTCGTCCTGCGCGCCGGAGAAATCGTCCGGCATGGTGTGCCTGCCCATCAGCTGCCCATCTCTCGTGGCGTCACAAGCCGAGGCTGGCCTTGAGCTCCCGGCGGCGGCGGTGCAGGATCGGCTCGGTGTAGCCGCTTGGCTGGGCCGCCCCGGACAGGATCAGCTCGCTCGCCGCCTGGAAGGCGATGCTGCCCTCGGGATCCGGCGCCATCGGCCGGTAGGTGGGATCACCGGCGTTCTGCTCGTCGACCACCGCCGCCATCCGGCGCAGGCTCTCCTTGACGTTGTCCTCGGTGATGACGCCGTGCCGCAGCCAGTTGGCCAGGAGCTGGCTGGAGATCCGCAGGGTGGCGCGGTCCTCCATCAGGGCGACGTCGTGGATGTCGGGGACCTTGGAACAGCCGACGCCGGCATCGACCCAGCGCACCACGTAGCCCAGGATCGACTGGCAGTTGTTGTCCAGTTCCTCGTGGATCTCGTCGTTCGACCAGGCCAGGTCGTGCTGGGCCAGCGGCACGGTGAGCAGCTGGTCGATCGTGCCGCGCCGCTTGCCGGCGAGTTCGCGCTGCACCGCCTCGACGTCGACGTAGTGATAGTGCATGGCGTGCAGGGTGGCCGCGGTGGGTGAGGGCACCCAGGCGGTGGTGGCGCCGGCCCGCGGCTGGGCGATCTTCTGCTCGACCATGTCGGCCATCAGGTCGGTCATGGCCCACATGCCCTTGCCGATCTGGGCTCGGCCGGAGAACCCGGTGGCCAGTCCGACGTCGACGTTCTGGTCCTCGTAGGCCAGGATCCAGGGCTGGGTCTTCATCGCGCCCTTGCGGATCATCGGTCCGGCTTCCATCGAGGTGTGGATCTCGTCGCCGGTGCGGTCCAGGAAGCCGGTGTTGATGAACACCACCCGATCGGCGGCCGCCTCGACGCAGGCCTTGAGGTTCAGCGTGGTGCGCCGTTCCTCATCCATGATGCCGACCTTGATGGTGTTGGCGGGCAGTCCGAGAACGTCCTCCACGCGGCTGAACAGTTCACAGGTGAAGGCGACCTCGTCGGGCCCGTGCATCTTGGGCTTGACGATGTAGATGGAGCCGGTCCGGCTGTTCTGCCCGTTGAGGCCGTGCATGGCGATCAGGGACGTGAACAGTGCGTCCTGAATGCCCTCGCGGATCTCGTTGCCGTCTGCGTCGGTGATCGCGTCGTTGGTCATCAGGTGACCGACGTTGCGCACGAACAGCAGGCTGCGGCCGGGCAGCGTGAACGACGTCCCGTTCGGCGCGTTGTAGACGCGGTCGGCGTTGAGTGTGCGGGTGAAGGTCTTGGCGCCCTTGGAGACCTCCTCGGCAAGATCACCCCTGTTGAGGCCCAACCAGTTTCGGTAACCGAGGATCTTGTCGTCGGCGTCGACGGCGGCCACGGAATCCTCGAAGTCCATGATCGTGGTGATCGCCGACTCGAGGAAGACGTCCTTGATCCCGGCGCCGTCCATCGATCCGATCGGGGACTCCGGATCCACCTGGATCTCGATGTGCAGACCGTGGTTGACCAGCAGCACCGAGGTGGGGGAGTCGGGGTCGCCGAGATAGCCGACGAACTGGGCCGGGTCGGCCAGGCCGACGTCGCTCCCGTTTCCGAGGGTCACCACGAAGGCGCCGTCGGACACCCGCAGGGCGGTGGCGTCGGAGTAGCTGCCCGAACTCAGGGGAACGGTGTCGTCGAGGAACTTGCGGGCGTAGGCGATCACCTTCGCGCCGCGCACCGGATTGAAGCTGCTGCCCTTCTCGGCGCCGTTGTCCTCGCTGAGCACGTCGGTGCCGTACAGCGCGTCATACAGCGAACCCCAGCGGGCGTTGGCCGCGTTGAGGGCGAAGCGCGCGTTGAGGATCGGCACCACCAGCTGGGGGCCGGACGTGGAGGTGATCTCGGTGTCGACGCCGGAGGTCCGGATGGTGAAGTCGGCCGGCTCGGGCAGCAGGTAACCGATGTCGATGAGGAACTGCTTGTACTCGGCCGGTTCGAACCCTCCGACGACGCGTGCCCGGTGGTACTTGTCGATCTGGGCCTGCAACTGGTCTCGTCGGGCCAGCAGCTCATCGTTGCGCGGGCTCAGGTCGGCGACGACCTTGTCGACCCCGGCCCAGAAGCTGTCGGGGTCGATCCCGGTGCCGGGAATCGCCTCGTTAGTGATGAAGTCGTACAGCCCGCGGTCGACCCGCAGATTGCCGACAGCCACCCGATCGTTGCTCACTGTTCCTCCATGGCTGAAAGTGCTTCGATCCTATCGGTCGGTACCGCCGCCGACGTCGCCGTGGCGGCGAGTAGCCGCTCGCAACGCTCGAGCAGCACAGCCCGCAGTGGCGCTGCCCGCTCGGCGATGACGGCCTGGCGGCGCGCGTACTCGGCTCGGCCGACCGGTTCCTCGACTGTGATCGGGGCGAGCCCGTAATCGCGCAGGTCGTAGGGGCTGGCCCGCATGTCCAGCCGGCGGGCCGCCAGCGCCAGTTCCAGACAATCCAGCAGCAAACCCGACTCGACCAGTGAACCGAGTTTGTAGCACCACTTATAGAGGTCCATGTTGGAGTGCAGGCAACCCGGCTGTTCGGAATCGGCCTGGCCGGCCCGGGTCAGCCGCTGCTGGTTTCTCGGCACGGCGGGAGCGGTGAAGAACCGGTAGGCGTCGAAATGGGTGCAGCGCAGCGGCGCGGACTCGACGACGGCGTCGGTGCCGGCCGGACCCAGCCGCAGCGGCACCTTGGCGTGCCGACGTTCCCCGGCGCGGTAGACCATCGCCCACTCATGCATCGCGAAGCAGTTGAACTGCGGGGTCCGGGCGGCCGTCGAGCGCAGCAGCGCGGCGACGAAGTCCACGGTGGACAGCCGGGCGCGCAGATAATCCGGGCCGGCCGTCACCCCGTCGGGGGTTTCGACGTAGCCGGTGCGGCTCAGGTACCCGGCGGCCTGCGGTCCGGCCAGCGTGATCCCGAAGCCCGGGTGCCACACCCGCAGCCGGCGCGGCCGCAGGCTGTAGTAGCTGAACAGGAAGTCCCATACCGGATGCGACTCGCCGCGGGCGGCCCGCTCGCGGTGCGCGGCGGTCAGGGCGTCGGCGCGCATCCGGTGGGCCTCGGCGCGGGGGATCCAGTCCCGGGGGTCCAAGACTGAGACCTCACCCACGCTGGATGCCGTCGCGGACCGTTCCGATCAGGTCTTCGACGAGGTCCTCCAGCGTCACCATCCCGCTCACCGAACCGTCCGGCGCGGCGACGATCGCCAGGTGGCTCTTGCTCTGCTGCAACCGGGTCAGCGCCTCCGGCAGTGGCATGGTCTCCGGCATCCGGGGCAGGTAGCGCACCGAGGAGATGCTGACCGCCGCGTCTGGGTGATCGACGATGTCGAGCATGTCCTTGATGTGGACGAATCCGATGTAGCGGCCGGCCGCGTCGACGACGGGGAACCTCGAGTAGCCGGTCTTGGCGAGCGACTGTTCGATAGCTGCCACGGTCGGCCCGCTCCCGGGCCCCGCCGCCGGCAGCGAGACGACGTCGGCCAACGGGACCGCCACGTCGCCGACGACCCGGTTGCGGATCTGCAGGGCGCGCGACAGCCGCATGTGCTCCTCGGGGTCCAGCAGACCCTCCGAGCGGGACTCGGCGATCATCTCGGCGAGTTCCACCATCGAGACGGTGTTCTCCAACTCCGTCTTGGGCTCCACGCCCATCGCCTTGACGATGGTGCGCGCGCACCAGTCGTAAACCGCGATCACCGGCCGGGTTGCCTTGACCCACAACAGGTATGGCGGCACCAGCAGCATCGCCGCTTTCTCCGGGCCCGCCAGTGCGATGTTCTTCGGGACCATCTCGCCGAGCAGCACGTGCAGGATCACCACGATGGTGATCGCCACCACGAACGACACCGTGTGCAGCACCGCCGGCGGGACACCGAAGAGGTCGAACACCGGGGACAGCAGATGGCTGACGGCCGGTTCGCCGACCCGGCCGAGCACGATCGAGCCGACGGTGATGCCCAACTGGGCACCGGCCAGCATCACCGCGAGATTCTCGCCGGCCCGGATGACCGTCACCGCGCTGTGCTTGCCCTGTTCGGCCAGTGCCTCCAACCGGTCGCGGCGCGCCGAGATCAGGGCGAACTCGGCGCCGACGAAGAACGCGTTGGCCGCGATCAGCAGCAACGCGAGCAGGATTCCGAAAAGGTCGCTTCCCATCAGGCCGGCTCCTCCCCGTCGGCCGGTTCGGTGATCCGGACCAGGTCGAGCAGGTCGATGCGACGGCCGTCCATTCGCGCGACGGTGGCCCGCCAGCGCGGCTGCCCATCACGCGGAGCGTCGGTGTCGAACGCGGTCAGTTCAACGGAGTCACCGGCTGCCGGGATGTGTCCCAGTGCCTGCATGACCAGGCCGCCGATCGTCTCGTAGTCGCCGTCAGGAGCGCGGAATCCGACCGCATCGGCGACCTCGTCGATCCGTAGGAGGCCCGAAACCCGGTGTCCGCCTGCGATTCTGACGACCTCCGGGGTGGTGGCGTCGTGCTCGTCGCGGATGTCCCCGACGATCTCCTCGATCAGATCCTCCATGGTGACCATGCCGGCGATTCCGCCGTACTCGTCGGCGATCAGTGCGGTCTGCATCTCGCTGGCCCTGATCTGTTCCATCAGCGCGTCACCGTCGAGCGTCGAGGGCACCACCGGAACCGGCTGGGCGAGCCGGCCCAGCCGGGTGCGCACCCGGTCGGCGTGCGGCAACTCGAAGACCTGTTTGAGATGGACGACGCCGATCGTCTCGTCGAGGTCACCGCGGGTGACCGGGAACCGGGAGTGGCCGGTGTCGCGGACCATGGCCAGTAGGTCCCCGACGGTGTCGTCGGCTTCCAGTGACTCGATCTTGGAGCGCGGGGTCATGAACTCCTCGGCGCTGCGTCCGCCGAACTGCAGGGAACGGTCGACCAGCGCCGCCGTGGGCGGATCCAGCGCGCCCTGTTTGGCCGAGGTCCGCACCAGCGAGACCAGTTCCTGGGGCGAACGGGCCGAACTGAGTTCGTCGGTCGGCTCGATCCCGAGCCGGTGCAGCACCGCGTTGGCCGCCCCGTTGGTCAACCGGATCAGCGGGGTGACCAGCTTCGAGAACAGCACCTGCGGCCCGGCGACCACCCGGGCGGTCTGCAGCGGTACCGCGATCGCCAGGTACTGGGCCACCAGTTCGCCGAAGACCATCGACACCGAGGTGGCGATGAACAGGGCGAGGATCAGCGCGGTGCCCTCGACCCACCGCTCGGGAATCCCGATCGCCGACATCGCCGGGGCCAGCAGCGTCGCGATCACCGGCTCGGACAGAAAGCCGGTGATCAGCGTGGTGATCGAGATGCCGACCTGGGCGCCGGACAGCTGGAAGGACAGCGAACGGTGGGCGCGCTGGACCATCTTGTCCCGCGAGCCTCCGGTGCGGGCGTTGGCGTCCACCGTGCTGCGCTCCAGCGCGGTCAGCGAGAACTCGGCGGCGACGAAGACGGCGGTGCCCAGGGTGAGGAGCACGAAGCCCAGCAAACTCAGCAGAACGGGGACGAGGCTCATGGTGTGCCGCCGATCCCTTCCCGTTCGAGTGAAGCCCTGATCTTAGCTGGTCCGCCGCTTCACCACCCGGTCGGCAGCGGGTGTCCCTCGGCGAATCCGGCCGCCGACTGCACACCCAGCACGGCCCGTTCGTGGAGTTCGGCGATCGTGGTGGCTCCGACGTAGGTGCAGGTGCTGCGCACCCCGGAGGTGATGTGGTCCAGCAGGTCCTCGACACCGCCCCGTTCCGGGTCCAGCGCCATCCGGGAGGTGGAGATGCCCTCCTCGAACAGTGCCTTGCGGGCCCGGTCGAACCCGCTGTCGCCGGCGGTGCGGGCGGCAACCGCCCGCTTGGAGGCCATCCCGTAGCTCTCCTTGTAAGGCTGCCCGGACCGGTCGACCATCAGGTCGCCCGGTGACTCGTAGGTGCCGGCGAACCAGGAACCGATCATCACGTTGGAGGCGCCGGCGGCCAGGGCCAGCGCGACGTCGCGGGGGTGGCGGACACCACCGTCGGCCCAGACGTGCCCGCCGAGTTCTTTAGCCGCGGTTGAACATTCGAGCACCGCGGAGAACTGCGGGCGTCCGACTCCGGTCATCATCCGGGTGGTGCACATGGCGCCGGGGCCGACTCCGACCTTGACGATGGACGCGCCGGCGCTGATCAGGTCCCGGGCGCCTTCGGCGGAGACGACGTTGCCGGCCGCCAGCGGGATGTCGAGGCCGAGGGCGGCGATCGCCTTGATGGCCTCGACCATCTTGAGCTGGTGGCCGTGCGCGGTGTCGACCACCAGTACGTCGACGCCGGCCTCGGCCAGCGCCCGGGCCTTGCCGACCACGTCGCCGTTGATGCCGACCGCGGCGGCGATCCGCAGCCGTCCGGCCGCGTCCACGGCGGGGGAGTAGATCCCGGCCCGCACCGCGCCGGTGCGGGTCAGCACCCCGCCCAGCCGGCCGTCCGGACCGGTGAGCACCGCGACGCCGACTGGGGCGTGCTCCAGGAGTTCGAAGACCCGCTGCGGGTCGGTGTGCAGGGGCGCGGTGACGAAATCGGTCACCGCGACGTCGCGGACCCGGGCGAACCGGTCGACGCCGGCGGTGCCGGCCTCGGTCACCAGCCCTACCGGACGGCCGTCAGCGACCACGACGGCGGCGCCGTGTGCCCGTTTGTGGATCAGTGCCACCGCGTCGGAGACCGAGTCCTCAGGCGCCAGGATCACCGGGGTGTCGGCCACCAGGTCGCGGGTCTTGACGAAGTCGACGGTCGCACCTACCGCCTCCATCGGCAGGTCCTGGGGAAGCACCACGATGCCGCCGCGGCGGGCCACGGTCTCGGCCATCCGGCGGCCGGCCACCGCCGTCATGTTGGCCACCACCACCGGGATGGTGGTCCCGGTGCCGTCGGCGGTGGACAGGTCGACGTCGAACCGGGACGCGACGTCGGATCGGTTCGGGACGATGAAGACGTCGTTGTAGGTCAGGTCATAGGGCGGCAGGTGGCCGTCTAGGAAGCGCACCGGACCAGCCTAAGGCTGCTCAGTCCAGCCGCACCGACATCGGCGGGACGTTCCAGATCCCGTCGCAATACTCCGCGATGGCCCGGTCCGAGGAGAACTTGCCACTGCGGGCGGCGTTGAGGATCGACATGTGCGACCAGGTGTCCGGATCGCGCCAGGCCGCGCCGACCCTGGCCTGGCAGTCCACATAGGACCGGTAGTCGGCCAGCACCAGGAACGGGTCGTCGTAGATCAGGTTGTCCAGCACCGGCCGCAGCACCTCGGTGTCGCCGTGGGTGAACGTCCCGTCGGCGATCAGTTCCAGCACCTCGGCCAGTTCCGGGTCGCGTTCGATGCAGGCGCCGGGCCGGTAGCCCCGCGCCCACAACGCGTCGACCTCCTCGACGGTCATTCCGAAGAGGAAGAAGTTCTCCGGCCCGGCCTCCTCGAGGATCTCCACGTTGGCGCCGTCGAGGGTTCCGATGGTCAACGCCCCGTTGATCATGAACTTCATGTTGCCGGTCCCGGAGGCCTCCTTGCCGGCGGTGGAGATCTGCTCGGACAGGTTGGCGGCGGGGTAGATCAGGTGCGCGTTGCGCACGTTGAAGTTGGGCAGGAACACCACCTTCATGAACCGGTTGACGTCCGGATCGTTGTTCACCGTCGCGCCGACGGCGGTGATCAATCGGATGATGCGTTTGGCCATGAAGTAACCCGGGGCGGCCTTGCCGCCGAACAGGAAGGCCCGCGGGGCGATCCTCATGCCGGGGTTCTTCTTGATCCGGTTGTAGAGCGTGATGATGTGCAGCGCGTTGAGGTGCTGGCGTTTGTACTCGTGGATCCGCTTGACCTGGATGTCGAACATCCAGGTGTGGTCGAGTTCGATTCCGGTCGTGGAGTGGACGTACTCGGCGAGCCGGCGCTTGTTGGCCCGTTTGACCTCGCGCCAGCGCTGCCGGAACGCCGGGTCGTCGGCATAGGCCTCCAGCCGGCGCAGCTGGCTGAGATCGGTGAGCCAGCCGGCGCCGATGGTGTCGTCGAGCAGTTCCCGCAGGCCCGGGTTGGACAGCGCCACGAATCGCCGCGGCGTCACACCGTTGGTGATGTTGCCGAACCGCTCCGGCCACATCTGGAAAAAGTCTTTCAGCACACTGGCTTTGAGCAGATCCGAGTGCAGCGCGGCGACGCCGTTGATCGCGTGGCTGCCGACGGTGGCCAGGTGCGCCATCCGCACACACTTGCCGCCGTGCTCGCCGATCAGCGACATCCGTGACACCCGGTCCTCATCGCCCGGGAAACGCGCCCGCACCTCCTCGAGGAACCGGTCGTTGATCTCGTAGATGATCTCCATGTGCCGCGGCAGCGACTCGGCGAAGATCGTCAACGGCCAGGTCTCCAACGCCTCGGGCAGCAGGGTGTGGTTGGTGTAGCCGAAGGTGGGCACGGTGATCGCCCAGGCCTGATCCCAGCCGAGGTGGTGCTCGTCCATCAGCAGCCGCATCAATTCGGCGACGGCGATCGACGGGTGGGTGTCGTTGAGTTGGATCGCCCACTTGTCCGGTAGGGCGGATAGCGGCAGGCCGATCCGGTGCAGATGGATCGCCAGGATGTCCTGCAGCGAGCAGCTCACGAAGAAGTACTGCTGCTGCAGTCGCAGCCGCTTGCCGACCTCTGGCTCGTCGTTGGGGTAGAGCACCTTGGAGACCTTCTCGGCCACCACCTCGTCCTCGACTGCCTTGTAGAAGTCGCCGGTGTTGAAGGCGTGCAGGGCGAAGGACTCCACCGGCCGGGCGCTCCACAGCGTCAGGGTGTTGCAGTTGTTCACGCCGTAGCCCTGGATCGGGGTGTCGTAGGAGACGCCCTTGATCATCTGCTCCGGGATCCAGCGCACCCGATGATGGCCGGCCAGATCGGCGTCCTGCTCGGTGTGCCCGCCCCAGTTCACGATGTAGCTGGCGTCGGGTTTGTCGATCTCCCAGGGGTTTCCGCTGACCAGCCAGTTGTCGGTCTTCTCGACCTGCCAGCCGTTCTGGATGCCCTGTTCGAAGATGCCGTACTCGTAGCGGATGCCGTATCCGATCGACGGCCGTTCCAGGGTGGCCAGCGAATCCAGGTAGCACGCGGCCAACCGGCCCAGGCCGCCGTTGCCCAGGCCCGGCTCCTCCTCGCAGGCCATCACCACGTCGAGGTCCTGGCCGAGTTCGGCCAGGGCCTGGCGGGCCTCCTGCTCGATGCCGAGGTTGAGCAGGTTGTTGCCCAGTTGCGGACCCATCAGGAATTCCGCGGACAGGTAGCAGGTCACCTTGTGGGACAGGTCGAGCCAGTCCTGGGTGGTGGCCATCCAGCGCTGTTGCATCCGGTCGCGGACCGCCAGGGCCAGGGCCCGGTAGTAGTGCTCGGCGGTCAGCGCCGAGGACGGCCGGGCGATGGAGTACAGCAGGTGGTCGCTGATCGCACGGCGCAGCGCCGCCGCGGACAGCGCCGTGCGGCTGGACTCGTGCGGGACGCCCGCGGTGGCGTCGACGACGTCGGTCATGCCGCAGAGTGTTTCACCGGGATGTTTCGGCGAGAAGAGTGCATTTTTGCGATCCGGTGAACTACCGCAGCGTTCAGGCCTGGACCTCGCTGCGGTCGCCGCTCCACAACGTGTGGAAGCGGGCCGACGGGTCCGCGTCGATCCGCCCGTAGGTGTGGGCGCCGAAGAAGTCGCGCTGGCCCTGGATCAGCGCGGCGGGCAACCGCTCGGTGCGCAGGCCGTCGTAGTAGGACAGCGCGGAGGAGAAGCCGGGGATCGGGATGCCCAGTTCGGTGGCGGTCACCACGACCCGGCGCCAGCCGTCGACGGCCGACTCGACCGCGGTGCGGAAGTACGGGTCGGCGATCAGGGTGGGCAGATCGGGGTTGGCGTCGAAGGCGTCCTTGATCCGGTTGAGGAACTTGGCCCGGATGATGCAGCCGCCGCGCCAGATGGTCGCCAGCACGCCGGGGGTGATGCCCCAGTCGTACTCGTCGGAGCCGGCCTGGATCTGGTTGAACCCCTGCGCGTAGGCGATGATCTTCGAGGCGTACAGCGCCTGGCGCACGTCTTCGATGAATTGCTTTGCGTCCGTAGGGCGTTGGCCCAGATGGCCGGACGCCAGCCCGGCGGCGGCCTTGCGCTGGGGCACCGAACCCGACAGCGCCCGGGCGAACACCGCCTCGGCGATACCGGTCACCGGCACGCCCAGGTCCAACGCCGACTTCACCGTCCAGCGTCCGGTGCCCTTCTGCTCGGCCTCGTCGACGATGACGTCGACAAGCGGCTTACCGGTCTTGGCGTCGACCTGACGCAGCACCTCGGCGGTGATCTCGACCAGGAAGCTGTCCAGGTCACCGGAGTTCCACTCGCTGAACACGTCGGCGATCTGGCCGGCGGTCAGGCCCAGGCCGTCGCGCAGCAGTTGATAGGCCTCGCCGATGAGTTGCATATCGGAGTACTCGATGCCGTTGTGCACCATCTTGACGAAGTGGCCGGCCCCGTCCGGGCCGATGTGCGCGCAGCACGGCACCCCGTCGACGTGCGCGGAGATCTCCTCCAGCAGCGGGCCCAGTGATTCGTAGGACTCCTTCGGGCCGCCCGGCATGATCGACGGGCCGTTCAGCGCGCCCTCCTCGCCACCGGAGATTCCCGCGCCGACGAAGTGCAGGCCCCGATCCCGCATCGCCTTTTCGCGGCGGATGGTGTCGGTGTAGAGCGCGTTGCCGCCGTCGATGATGATGTCGCCGGGTTCCATCGCGTCGGCCAGTTCATTGATCACCGCGTCGGTGGCCTCGCCGGCTTTCACCATGATCAGC